>Ga0265338_10001276_pt1 | contig 41444 bp, 34 predicted proteins | sample 42126metaG_FD_193579 | JGI IMG/M metagenome (GOLD analysis project Ga0265338, IMG submission 193579) | Rhizosphere microbial communities from Carex aquatilis grown in University of Washington, Seatle, WA, United States - 4-21-26 metaG | ecosystem: Host-associated > Plants > Roots > Rhizosphere... | reverse complement strand
CCCCGGCAAGCAACATCGTCGTCCACATGGCGGGTGAACGATTTTCCGCAGGTTGAAATATGATCCAAAGCATGCTGGTGAGTGCACCGAGGGTGAGCGTGAATTCGCGGAACGCATGGCAATTGGTGTGCTCCGCTCCATAACGCAATGCGGGTGCTTGAAAGGTCGGATCCCAAGAGAACGCGAGCGTTTCCCAGACGCTAGGAAGCCCAACCAGGACACCCAAGACGAGGAGGATGCGAGATAGCTTCATGGTTTGTTCGTTAAACGATGTATGACCGGATCAAACGCATCTGCTACTTCTTCTTTTTCCCTTGCCTGCCAGTCTCCTCCGCGTAACTGCGATAGGTGCGAAGCGGCCGACCCAACAATTTAGTCACGCGATCAACAGCGCCGGGTGTAGCTACCATTCCGTCCCGATGAAAGCCGCCAAACATCCTGGCAACATCGTAGGCCATTGCACTGGGCAGCATCGCTCCGACCTGCTTTTCAAAAGCGCGGAGATCATCACCTGGATACGTGACCTTGCGCCCAAGAACTTCCGACCAGAGTGCGGCGGCAGAATCGCCTGTTATCACGTCGGGGCCGTGTATTTCGATTATCTCAGTGGGTAGAGGCTTGGCTGCGCCGTCCCGCCGGATCAGGCTCAAGGCCGCGACGGCGGCAATATCGCGCGCGTCCACCATCGAGGTGCCGAGGCTGCCAATCGGCATGGGGTAAACTCCAGTCTTGAGAACTGGTTGTCCGTCGTTTTGAAAGAAATAGTTTGGGCGCAGGATGGTGGTGGGAATGCCGAACTTTTGGATCATCAGTTCGGTGGCATATTTGGCGCAGGCGTGCGGGCAATCCAGGAAGATGTCGGCATGGAACATCGAAAAATAGACGACACGTTTGATGCCGGCCTCGACGGCCAAATTGAGCATAAGCAACGCGCGATTCAGTTCGTCCGCCACAACCGGATTGAGCAGGAAGAGCGTGTCTATGCCGACCAGCGCCTTGCGCATTGACTCCATGTCGGTCACGTCGCCTTTCACCTGGGTCACACCTGGCGGAAACTTCGATTTGGTTTTGTGGACGAGGGCATGCACGTCGGCTTTGCGATCGGCAAGTTCTTGCACGACGTGCGACCCGATGTTACCAGTGCTTCCAATGACAAGGATAGACATTTAGATTGGCCTTTTCTTTGAACGGTTATTTGCTTTTGTTTTGTGATCAATCGGCGAGTTGCATCATCGGGGCGGTGGCCACTAGCCACTTCACCAGTTCCGACCCTTGCGGACTGCTCCAATCCTGCACCAGTTCCGCAACCATTGTGTTAGTCGTGGTGAGCACGACACCGGCGTGTTCCATCCGCCGACGCGCCATCTCATCCTGTATCTGGTAGGACGATCCGGAGGCATCCAATACGGCCTGCACCTCGAAGCCTTCCTGCACCGCGCTCATGCTCGGAAAGATCAGGCAGATATCCGTGGTGACACCGCCCATGATGAGTTGCTTGCGACCCGTGGCCTTGACGGCAGCCACGAACTTCGGGTCCGTCCAGGCATTCACGATGCCGACGCGCTTAACACGCTTTTTGAAAGCCTCCGGCAAAACATTCTGCAATGATGGCGCGAGCGGCCCTTGAATTTGGCCTTCCTGGCTGGTGGTCAGGACCACTGGCATGTCATAGGCCTTAGCGGCCTTCGCCAGGATGACCGCGTTGCGGAGCGCGAGATCCGATGATAGGCTTCTGATGAGTTGCAGCGTGCCGACCTGGTAGTCGATCAACACAAGCGCGCAGGTTTCCGGTTTGAATTGTTTCATAATCGTATTTTTATTAATTGAGTTGTTTACTTTCCGCCCATGGAGGGACGGTCACATTTACTTCTTCCATTCCAGGGCTGTCTCTTTCGCAAAGTCTTCATAACGGCGCGGGGCATGACCGAGGAGTGCCGTCGGCGTTTTCAAATCTTCATCGCTCGCGACGAAGCCGCGTTCGAGATAGCCTTGAAACATCATGCGGAAGTCATAAGCCGCCCAGGACGGGGCCTTTTTGCGCAACTGTTCTTCAAAGGCGTCCAGGTTTTCACCGGGGTAACGAATCGTTTTGCCCAACTGCGTGCTCCAGATGGCTGCCGCTCTGGTGCCGCTCAAAATCTCCGGTCCGTTAAGATTGTAAGTTTTCCCGTAATGTCCCTCGGTGGTCAGCGCGATGGTCGCCGCTTCGGCTATGTCGCGAATGTCCACCGCTGATATGCCCGGCGTTCCGAGCGGCATCGGATAAACGCCTGCCTCCATGAGCGGGCTTTTCAACGACAGGTCGTTTTGGAAAAAATAGTTGGGACGGATGATGGTGAAGGGCACGTCGAATTCCCGCAGCGCACTTTCGATGACAACTTTGGAGGCAAAATGCGGAACATCCTTGAAATGCTCCGCCTTGAAAACGGAGTGATAAACGATGTGCTTCAGTTTGCGTTTTTTGGCGAGGCCGAAGGTAATCAGTCCCTGCGTCAGTTCATCTGGCGTGACGCCGTTCAGCAGATAAAGTTTGTCCACGCCCTCGAGCGCTTTCTCGACCGAGACCGGGTCGAGCATGTCCCCGACGACGGCCTCGACGCCGGCGGGCAGTTTTGCGTCCGGTTTGCGCACGAGGGCGCGAACCGTCACGTTGTGTTTGCCAAGTTCTTTGAGCAGTGCCGAACCAACTTTACCGGTGCTTCCAGTTACGAGAATAGTCATGGTTTTTTTGTTGGTTGGTTAAGTTGAGGCAATTTTCGACACGGGCTTTCGCGCCTAGTGAAAACTGCTGCCGCCATCGACGTTAATGATCTGCCCGGTGATGAACGCAGCATCGGACGAAGCAAGGAAACAGACCGCGCCGACCAGGTCTTCGGCGGTTTCATCCCGCTTAAGCGCCCGCATCTGGGCGACCTTGGCCAACATCTGTTTGGAAAAGTGTTTCTTGACCGGGGGCGTGAGGGTAAGTCCGGGTGTGACCGCGTTGACTGTGATGCCGTATTGGCCCACGACTTTGGCGAGCGAACGCGTAAGGCCGATCAGTCCAGCCTTGGCGGCAACATAGTGGCATTGGTCGGGATTTCCGACATAGATGCTCCCGGAGCTGATGTTGATGATGCGACCGGCGCGGCTTTTCTTGATCAGTGGCAGCAGGTTTTGGGTGACTAGAAATGGCCCATCGAGGTTGATGGCGCAAATTTTCCGCCACTCCGCATAGGAAATTGTTTCGAATGCCGTGAACGGAAAATGACCTGCACAATTTACCAGGACATCAACCACACGCCATTCTTCACGAACGCGTCTGGAGAAACCTTTGCAACCCGCCTCATCGGTGACATCGAAAGCGGCAGTGAAGAGGTTTGCGGGAGCACCGAGTTCATCTTTTAGATCTTCGAGTTTTTTTTGCTTTCTACCGGTTGCAAAAACGCGAGCACCACGAGACAGGAATCCACGCGTCAAAGCGCTGCCGATCCCACCGGCCGCGCCGGTGATAATGACCGATTGTCCATTGAAGGTCATGGCTGTTGAGTTGCCATTCTTCGAATACGCCAGCCATTGGCGCGCGGCTTCAATTGAGTGACTGTATTTTTCAATCGAATGACTTTATCTTTGTATGTGACGTCTCCACAATGGGGTGAATACCCCAATTTTATTGCTTTTTTCGTTGTGTTTTGAGTTCGTTTTGGGTATCAGTTTACTGAATTGTTATCATGGATTTTCCTCATTTGCGCTCTTTTGTCGCCGTCGCGGAGGAACTCTCCTTCCGCCGGGCGGCCGACCGTCTGCATCTTAGTCAGCCGCCGCTCAGTCGTCAGATCAAGGCTCTGGAGAAGGAGCTTGGCGTGCGTTTGCTGGAGCGCGACCGTGGCAGTAGAGTTTGTTTAACCGAAGCGGGAAAATCGTTTCTATCGTATGCACGCCAAGCGCTGTCCGCTGCCATTGCGGCTCGTAGCCGTGCCCAAGACGTGGCGCGCAATGCACAAGGCCAGCTGAAACTCGGCAACATGCCGGTCCTGTCCACCGGCGTGCTACCACCCCTTCTGCGTGCCTTCCGCGAGCAGTCTCCCCACGTGGGAATATCCTTATTAGAGATGAATCGTCCCATGCAATTGAAAGCTTTACGCGAGGAACGCATTCATGCAGGTATTTTTCCCGATTTAGGCGCGCCTCTTGATCACCACTTCCAATCCATGCCGCTATACACTTGTCCGATGGTGGTTGTGCTGCCCGTCGGACATCCCCTAACTAAAGAGGGCAAAACCTCGATTAACATCCACCGCCTCGCGGGTGAGACATTACTGATATCATCGCCGGATACCTCACCCGGCTACGTAGAACGGCTGAACGACCTCTGTGCGGCCGCTAAATTTACACCGACGGCAACCCACCCGATAGAAGGGCCGTCGAATCTCCTAGGCATGGTCGCCGCTGGGTATGGAGTTGCCATATTGCCGGAGGTAGTCGCGATTTCGTCTGTTCATCCCTGCCCAACGCGGCGGCTGCGCGCCCCTGTGCCTCCTTTTCGCCTAAAGCTGCTCTGGTTGCGCGATGCCCAGTCACCGTTGTTGCTGAACTTCCTCACGGTCGCTAGACAGTGGATAAACGAGGCAAGCGTGGTCGACTTGCCTAGAGCCGCGCGTCAACGCACTGCCGATCCCGCCAACCACATCGGGGGATAATGGGAACGGCTCACTCATTGACACTCGTTTCGGCGACACGATCAGCAGATACAGCTCCTTGGTCTCGTGCAAATGGCCTTTCCCAATGGCATGGGAACTACTTGGAAATGAAAAAAGCTTCTCCTTGGAACAAACACCTAGCAACACCATTTTTTCTTTCCATATTAGAGGAATTCCGTCATGGTCGAATATCATTTTTCTCTCGGAATAATGACATTATCATTTATTTTATAAACACTTGGCTTGCAGAGAGACCGGGATAAAATGATATTTTAGCTCCAGACAGTTTGGGTTGCTCTTGAGGAACCGATAACGACCGGCCCGGAGGATTTTGATTCTCCGGGCCGATTTTTTTGTCCAACCCCGGATACCGCGCGCTTGTCTGATTTTCCCGGCGGGACTATGCTCCGGGGCATGAGCGACACCTCCTTCCGCATGCGCGAAGATCCCTGGCGCATTTTCCGCATCATGTCCGAGTTCGTGGATTCCTTCATGACCCTTTCCGAGGTCGGCCCCGCCGTGACTATTTTCGGGTCGGCGCGGACGAAATCCGGCGACAAGTATTACCGCGCCGCGAACGACATTGCCAAGGGGCTGGCCGGTCACAACCTGGCCGTGATCACCGGCGGCGGACCCGGCATCATGGAGGCCGCCAACAAGGGCGCGGCGAAGATCGGCGGCAAATCCGTGGGCCTTAACATCGAATTGCCGCATGAACAATCCGGCAACCGCTTTGCCAATATTCCGCTGCACTTTCACTACTTTTTCGCGCGCAAAGTCTGTTTTGCCAAATACAGCCTCGGTTTCATCTACATGCCCGGCGGTTTCGGCACGCTCGACGAATTTTTCGAGATCATGACGCTCGTCCAGACGGAGCGCATCCCGCAGTTTCCCCTCATCCTCTTCGGCAGCGAATACTGGAAGGGGCTCGTGCATTGGATGAAGATTGAAATGCAGGAACGGCACAAGTTCGTCAGCCCCGGCGACCTCGACCTGTTCAAGGTCACCGACGACCCCGCGGAAGCCATCCAGATCATCCTTGATTACGAACGCCGGGTCGGCTCGCCCACCATCACGCCCCGGGCGTTTGCGTGAAACCGGGCTGAAAACGTGAACCTCCCATCGAGGGTTCCGGCCTGTGCATAACCTTTGCTTGCGAAAAGGATTCGCTTCGTTTATAACCAAAGCGTGGTGATTCAATCCGGTGCCACTGTTTGTTGTCGTGCCCTGTTTCAGAGGCAGCGCTCTTTTTTCCTTTCGCTGCTTTGCCTGGCGTGGATGCTGGCCGCTTCACCATTGCTGGCCGGCAATTTCTATGCCGGCATCTCGCCGTCGACCGTCCCTTGGACCAATGGCATCGTGCCCTATGAAATCACCAATGGCCTTACGACCGCGCAATCCAATACCTACCTCGCCGGTCTGCGCGAATGGGAACTCGCCGCCAACGTGAAGTTTGTTCCGCACACCAATCAAACACACTGGATCCTTTTCACCTACAACACCAACGGGTTTGACAATGTCTCCGCCACGACCAACCCGCAGGTGGTTTCCGTGGCCAGCCTCAGCCGGGCGCAGGTCTGCCATGAGATGGGCCACGCCTTCGGTTTCACCCACGAGAATATCCGGGGCGACCAGACCAATTTCATCCTGGTGCTGACAAACAACATCACCAACGAGCCGGCCAACATCGTCTGGTTTACGATTGATCCGACCAGCGTGACCAACGGTCCTTACGATTTCGAATCGGTGATGCATTTGGGCTGGGATTTTGATTCGACCAATCCCGGCGTCACGCCCACGCAGCAACCCAAGCCACCCTATTTTCCGCGCTATCAGTACCGCATGGGCAATTATTGTTTAAGTCCCGGCGACCGCGCGGCCTTGGCGTATCTCTATGGGCCGCCTCTCGTGTCGCTCACCAACGTCGTCACCAACACCGCTGATTTTGGCCCCGGCAGTTTGCGCGCGGCGATTTATTACGCCACCGACCATCCCGGCACGACGGTTCGCTTTGCCATTCCGACGAGCGACCCCGGCTACAGCAACGGCGTCTTTAACCTTCATCTGTCCGGCCACCTGCCGCCGCTGGTCGCCAACGGCATGGTGATTGACGGTTCGACGCAGCCGGGCTTCACGAACCAACCGCTCATCGTTGTGGACGCCTCGCAAATCGTTCCCGAAACCTTCACCTCGGACACCTTCCTGATCTATTCGTCGAGCAACCAGATCAAAAACATTTCCTTCTCAGGCTTCGACTGGAACGGCCTCACGCTGCTTTATGCCGACGCAACGAACAATACCATTGCCGGCTGCTGGCTGGGCGTGGATGCCACCGGCAACAATCCCGCGCCGAATGCGTTTCAGGGAATTCTCCTCGCCAGCGGCGCGAGCCGGAACGTCATTGGTGGCACCAACGTGCTGGCGCGAAATGTTCTTTCCGGCAACTCGCAATACGGCATTTTCATCACCGACTCGAACACGACCGGCAACGTCGTTCTCGGTAATTACATCGGCACCGGCGCCGGCGGCAGCAACGCGCTCGCCAACGGGCTCAGCGGCGTCATCATCGGCGGCAGCGCGGCCAGCAACGTCATTGGCAGCACAAATTCATCCGGACGAAATCTGCTATCCGGCAACACCGAATACGGCATCTACCTGACCAATACGACCGGCAATGTCATTCTGGGAAATTACCTTGGCGTGAACGCCGGAGGTGAAGTCGCCCTCGCCAACCAGAAGAGCGGCGTCGCCCTCTTTGGTGGCACCCAAAATGTCATCGGCGGCACTGTCCCCGGCGCGGGCAATGTTCTTTCCGGCAATGGTGAGTATGGCGTGGACATCCGCAACCCCGTCGCCACCGGGAATTTTGTCCAAGGCAATCTCGTCGGCCTGGATGCCGTCGGCACCAACAGCATCGCCAATGCCGCGGGCGGGGTACATTTTGACAGCGGCGCACAAGGCAACCTCATTGGCGGGACGGTTGCGGGCGCGCGGAACGTCATTTCCGGTAATACCACCGCCGGGGTTTTCTTTAATGGCACCGGTACCAGCAACAATCTCGTCGAAGGCAATTATGTCGGCACCGACATCACCGGCACCAACGCCATCCCCAATACCCTCGCCGGCATCTACCTGCCCTATCCAGGCGGTCCCTCGGGCAATGTCATCGGCGGCACCGTCGCCGGCGCGCGCAACGTTATTTCCGGCAACTACTATGGCGTTTATCTGGCCACCCCGGGCACCAGCGGCAACGTGATCGAGGGGAATTACATCGGCGTGACCCCGGATGGCACCCGTGGCGTTGGTAGCGCGTTTACCGGCGTCATCATCTTCAATGGCGCCACCAACAATACCATTGGGGGCACGGTGGCTGGAGCGGGCAATGTCATTTCCGGTTTTTTCGGTTATGGCGTTTATATTTCCGACGACGGCACCGCCGGCAATCTGGTTCAAGGCAACATCATCGGGGCCGATCCCACCGGTACCAACGCTCTCGGTAATGGTTATGCGAATGTATTTTTGCAACTCGGCGCGACCAACAATGTCATCGGCGGCACTGGTGCGGGTGCGGGCAATGTGATCGCCTTTTCCGGAGGCGCTGGCGTGTGGGTGTTGAACACCAACACCGTCAACAACGCCATCCGCGGCAATTCCATCTTCAGCAACGGCGGCCTGGGCATTGATCTGGCGGCCGGCAACGATGTTTATCCCGGGGTCACCGCCAACGACCCTGGCGACGCCGATCTCGGCCCGAATGATCTGCAAAATTTCCCGGTCATCACCAACGTTTTCGGTTCGGCCACGAGCACGATTGTTCTAGGCAAACTCAACAGTCTGGCCAATCGCACCTTTTTCATTGATGTTTATCGCAATCTCGCCGCTGATTTCACCGGCTATGGCGAAGGCCAGTTCTACGCCGGCAGCGTTACGGTGGCCACCGACGGCTCCGGCAATGCAAATTTTGCCCTGACCAACAATGCCGCGAATTTTACCGGCCAATACTTCACCGCCACGGCCACTTCGACCGGCGGCGACAGCAGCGAATTCGGCGCCGATGTGCTGGCCACCAACCAACCCGCGCCTTCGGCCCAATTTGCGGGGCCGTTGACCTGGCGGACGAACGGATTCATTCTGACGCTGACCTTGCAGACCAATTTTAGCTATCGCCTCCAGGCGGCCACCAACCTGGCCAGCCCGATGGTCTGGACCGATTTGACCAATTACAATGCCGTCAATCCGTCGCTCACCTTTACCGACCGCCTGGCCACAAATTATCGCGCCCGTTTCTATCGCGCCGTTTCGCCATGACCCCGTTCCTGCTGGAGTTCAACCGCCATCAGGGTGTGCCGGCGGGCCAGGGGATCGTGACTCAAGACGGGTTTCTTTTTATGACATTTCTCTCATTTGACAGCGGGCTAGATTGGCGTAATATTCGCATGTAACTGGACGGTGAATTATGAAAATTCGAACAGCTATCGGTCTTTTTCAGGTTCTTACCCTCACCGCTGTGCTTGCTGGGGCAGCGCGAAACGTTGCGGCACAAGATGCCAATGCCAGTGCCGCCCAAACCACCCCGGTGCAATTATCCTATGGCGTGTCGCAGATCGTTCAGCTCTCCAAGGCGAATGTCAGCGAGGGCACCATTGTCAATTACATCCAGAATTCCGGCAACGCCTATGGCCTTGACGCAAATCAGATCGTTTATTTGAAGCAGCAGGGCGTTTCCGACAACGTCATCAATGTCATGCTGAACCAGCCCCGGCCGGTGGCGACGCCGAATTACTCAACGGCCAGCAGCGCTTCCGCGACGGCCGTGGTGGCCCAGCCTTCGGTGGATTATGCTCCGGCGCCGGCTTCAACGGTGTATGTCATCCCCGACACGCAGACATATAATTACTATGCCTATGGATACCGTCCGTACTCCGGCGGCTATTATTATCCGTGTTACCGTCCGGTTTATTACAGCTACCCGGGTGTGTCGCTCAGTTTTGGTTTCGGTGGTGGCTATCGGGGCGGTTGGGGTGGCGGTTACCGGGGTGGCTATCACGGTGGCGGCGGCTGGCATCGCTGACGGTAAAAGGCGCATTGGGTTGGCGGGCTTTGCCAATCACACGCTCGGCCGATGTCATGTTGGTTCCCGGATTGCGGAATCCGGTGGCGTTTGGTTAAATTCGCCTGCGACCACAGACGAAAATGACCAGACTATTTCTCTTCTACTTGACCTTGGGGTTTGTCTGCCTCAGCCCATCCACGTCGTGTGCCGCCGACCCGACCAATCATCCGGCTGTCGGCGACAGAAAATTTACCTATGTCATTGTGCACGGGGCGTGGGGCGGTGGTTGGGATTGGAAACCCGTTGACCGGCTGCTGGTCGCCGACGGGCACGAGGTTTATCGCCCGACCTTGACGGGCCAGGGCGAGCATTCCAACCTGGCCAGCACCTACATTGACCTGGATACGCACATTCAGGACATCGTCAATGTCATCCTATGGGAAGACCTGCACGACGTGGTGCTGGTCGGCCACAGCTATGGTGGCATGGTCATTACCGGCGTGGCTGATCGCGTGCCGGATCGCATCAAACACCTGGTTTACATTGATGCGCTGTTGCCGGAAAACGGCGAAAACACGGATGCCATTCTTTCGCCAAGACTGAAACAGCCCGTCATGGGCGGTTTTGTGACTGCACCTTGGGTGGTGAACCAGCCATCCCCGCCGCACGACGTCCTGATGCCGGCCAAATGTTTCAGCGAACCCATCAGGTTGACCAATCAGGTCGTTGCCCGAAAACTGCCTGCCACGTATATTTTGACCGTGGATGCCGGCCAGCCACCCGAGCTGGATGATTTTTATCCATTCTATCAACGCGCCAAGGCCCGGGGCTGGGCCGTGACCATCATGGAAGGCGACCACAATGTGCAACGGTCGCACCGAAAGGAACTCGTCCGCCTGCTGGAATCAGCGCCATGACGAAAATCAGGGAAGCCCCCGTCCCATTCAACAAACCCGCACGGTTTCCAGATTCAGCAGCGCGCCAAGTTTTTCGATTTTGCCCGCAATGTGCCCGGTGCCGATGGCGCAGTGATGCGCCGGGCCGGCCTTGGACCAATCGTTTATAAAGGCCTTCGCGGTCAGGGGAAAACGATAGCGGCTGTTGGTGTTGCCGATTTGCAGGACTGGCCCGGCGACGGATTCACCCTCGGCCGCCAACAGGGACAGATTGCCGCCCGCGGCTTGCACGACGGAAAGCAATGTCACCGGCCCGTGCTTTACGGTCATCTGAATCGAGAGTCCCTTGCCCGGTTTGCCGTGATAGACCGGCAACGGCACCAGTCCCACGCGGCCCTCGGCGACCGCAAAGTGGGCCGGACCATCGTGGCCAAGCAACACCACGTCATCCTTGAAGTCGGACAGGTAAAATTCCGAGAACGATCCGCCCGCGCCGAACAGGTCCATGATCTTCATGGCCTGGACGTTTTTGATTTCGCACTCGCCGGCGACCGGCACGTTGTGCCCGGTCAGCAGCGTGTTGCCGGCGATGACCGACGTGACGATGTCGCGGTACGCGTGGCCTTCCTCCCCCTCGTAGTAATAGGCGAGCGAGCCGAGGTCGTGTTTTTTAACCAGGGCGTCGAGCGCGCATGAAGTTTTCGCCGCGCGCATCAGTTCGCCCCGTTCACACTCCCGGGACACGGCGAACTCGCGGCGGAACTGCGCGAGCTTGGCTTCCATCTGCGTTTTCGCAATGGCTTCACGCAACTGGTGCAGTTCACACATCTCCAGCAACTCGAAGTGATTGCCGAACGCTGCGGATTGCTGGGTCATGTCGCTGTAAACATCGAGCATTCCGCAGTAATAATGGCCGAGCACGCCGACGCGATTGGCGCGCATCGCCGTCATTACCCTCGCCGCCGCCACCCAGTCCTGAATCTCCGCCCACGCCTCCTCGTCCTGAAGATGCCCGGTGACGAGGTGATACGGGATGCCGGCGCGATTGAAGACGCAGGCAATCTCCGGCGCCGAACACGACTGGCAATGCTCCAGCCAGATGCCGGTCATCAACCCCCGGTCGCCCAGGGCATTGAACTTTTCGTAATCCAGTTGCGGCACGGGTTGAAGATTCAACACCACCACGGGTACGCCGGCCTGTTGCACGACGGGCAGCACGGTCGAGGAAAGCGCGTAGGTCGAGATATAGAGAAAAATCAGGTCCACCTCTGCGCGGCGAAATTTCGCGGCGGCGGCGCGGGCCTTGGCCGGATTGTCCACCAATCCCGCATCCACCAAATCAATGGCATTCTCGCGCAACCGCGTGGCGATTTGCCGTTGATAACCCGTCAGCCGGTTCCTCAACCCTTTAAATTGTGGCCAATACGTGTCCAAGCCGATGCCGAAAAGACCAATTCTTGTTTTGCTCATGGTTCATTCCTTCCATCCCGGCGGCGCAGCGCCGAACTCCAACTCAGTGCGAACGGATTACGATGTCTGCACCCCAACACGCGGGTTGAAAATGGGTGTTGTGACCCGCCGGGCGTAAACATGACGAAAAGGCCATTCTGATGGAAGGTTTTTTGCCGATGAAGCCTTTGGGTGGAATCAATGATATCCCTTGGGGTGCGGTGCGACGTTGCCTAAATCGCACCTTTGCGGTCACCGGAATTCACGCGGAGTCAAGCCGGTCAGTTGGTGAAGTTACCGCGCGATTCGTGCTTGGGCCGCGGGAACTCTCGTGAAGGGTCCCTCCGCTCAATGGACAAGGGAAACGTACCCGACAACCAGTCTTTGGCCTTTTGGGTGCGCATTTTACCGGTGCTGCGAATGATCGTTGGCCGTGGACACGATCAATCTATCTGTCGATAGTGTGCCGGAGAAAAGGGTAATTTTTGGGGAGCATGTCTGGACAATTACCGCCGGGTTTGATTGGATTCCCGAAACGGCATAATTCATGAAACGAGCAACCCGTAACGTCGAACGTGCCTACGCTCTCGCCCGCGAGCGCTACCTGGCGTTGGGAGTGGACCCCGCAGCTGCGCTCAAAACCCTCGCCCGCATCCCCGTTTCCCTCCACTGCTGGCAGGGAGATGACGTCGGCGGCTTTGAAAATATCGGCGGGACGCTCGGCGGCGGACTCGTCGCCACCGGCAATTATCCGGGCAAGGCACGGACGCCGGATGAATTGCGCGCCGACCTGGAAAAGGCCTTTTCGCTCATCCCGGGCAGACATCGCCTGAATCTCCATGCCTTCTATGGCGAGTTCGGCGGCAAAAAGGTGGATCGCGACCAGATTGAACCCGAACATTTTGCAAACTGGGTTGCCTGGGCGCATGAACAAGGACTTGGACTGGATTTCAACCCGACATGTTTTTCACACCCGAAGGCGGCGGATGGCTTTACCTTGAGTCATCCTGACAAACGCATCCGAAAATTCTGGATCGAACATTGCATTGCCTGTCGATACATCGGCTCGGCGATGGGCAACGCACTCATAAATCCCTGTGTGACCAATGTTTGGATTCCCGATGGCATGAAGGATACGCCCGCCGACCGCAATACTCCGCGTGAACGTCTGGTGGAGTCATTGGACGAAATTTTCAAAAAGCCCCTCAAATATAATCTCGACGCCGTCGAACCGAAACTGTTCGGCATCGGCAGCGAAAGTTATGTCGTCGGCTCGCACGAGTTTTATCTTGGTTACGCCGTCAGCCGCAAGAAGCTGTTGACGCTGGATGCCGGGCATTATCACCCGACCGAAAGCATCGCCGACAAGATTTCGAGCGTGCTGCAGTATCTACCGGAGATTTTGCTGCACGTCAGCCGCGGCGTGCGCTGGGACAGTGACCACGTGATCATCCTGAACGATGATTTGCAGGCCATTGCGCGGGAAATTGTCGTGAATGGATTTGTGGATCGGGTCCACATCGGGCTCGATTATTTCGACGCGAGCATCAATCGCGTCGCGGCGTGGACCATTGGTACGCGCAACATGCTGCGCGCCCTGCTCCTGGCGTTGCTGGAACCGACGGCGAAACTGCGGGCCGCGGAACGGGCTGGCGACTACACCACGCGGCTGGTGTTGCAGGAGGAAATCAAGTCACTGCCCTTTGGGGCCGTCTGGGATTACCATTGTGAAACCAAAGGGGTTCCCGTGGGAGAAGCATGGCTCGCGGAAGTGAAGCGCTATGAAAAAATGGTTTTGCTCAACCGCTGATTTGCGCTAATTAACGCTGATGAAGGCGGAAATTTACAAAGACGAGGGGTACCGGCTGATGGGTGCGGCCTTTGAAGTGTACAATGAAAAAGGCGGCGGGCTGGCGGAGGAAATTTATCAGGAGTGTCTGGAGATCGAACTGGAATTGCGTAGCATTCCTTTCTGCTCGAAACAAGAATTAGCCTGCCACTATAAAGGCCGTGAATTAAAAAAACGTTATGTGCCGGACCTGTTTGTTTTCGATTGTTTGGTGGTCGAATTGAAGTCGGTTGCCCAACTGGCACCGGAACATGAAGCGCAATTGCTGAATTACATGAGGATCACCCATCAGCCGGTTGGCTACCTCATCAATTTCGGCTCGAAAGATTCGCTTGAGTGGAAACGATTTATTTTGTCCGGGTTTATCCCAACAAAAATTAGTGAAGATGAGCGCCGATTAGCGGTTCAATAATTTTGCGAACAGAATGTGTTGAGCCGGCGGCAACAAGCAAACCATCGAACCGTAAATAAATAATCTATCATGGCCAATCCATTTCTGGGTGTTTTCTTCCACTGGCTCGGCGGCCTGGCTTCGGGAAGCTTCTACGTTCCCTACCGGGGCGTTAAAAAATGGTCATGGGAAACCTACTGGCTGGTGGGTGGGTTCTTCTCTTGGATCATCTGTCCCTGGCTGCTGGCGTCGTTGCTGACCCACGATGTTTTGGGCGTGTTAAAACAACAAAGCGGCAGCACACTGTGGTGGACCTATTTCTTTGGGGCCATGTGGGGTTTCGGTGGATTGACCTTCGGCCTGACGATGCGTTACCTCGGTATGTCGCTCGGTATGGGTGTGGCCCTCGGCTATTGTGCCGCTTTTGGCACGCTGGTGCCGCCGGTTTTCAAACAGTTCATGCCCAACATTCCGGTGGACTCCACCATTGTTGAAATTGCCCGAACCACCGCTGGCCAGGTCACCCTCGCGGGTGTGGCGATCTGCCTGCTGGGCATTGGCATTGCGGCACTGGCAGGGTTCACCAAGGAAAAGGAAATGCCGGAAGCGCAAAAGAAGCAGGCCATCAAGGAATTCAATTTCAAGAAAGGCATTCTGGTGGCGACCTTTTCCGGCATCATGAGCGCCTGCTTTGCCTTTGCCCTTACCGCGGGCAACCCGATCGGTGATGCTTCCCTGGCGGCGGGCACCGACAAAATCTGGACCGGTCTCCCCAAACTCATCGTGGTGTTGCTTGGCGGTTTCACGACGAACTTCATCTGGTGCATTCTGCTCAACCTGAAAAACCGCAGCGGCTACCAGTACTTTTCATCCCATATCCGCCCGGAACACGCTCCGGGGCCAGGTGCGGCAGTGGCATTACAACCCGATCTCAAGGTGCCGGTACTGGCCAACTACCTTTTTTCCGCCCTGGCCGGCACCTGCTGGTATTTCCAGTTTTTCTTCTACACGATGGGCGAGACGCAAATGGGCAAATTCCGCTTTGCCAGCTGGACGCTGCACATGGCGAGCATCATCATCTTCAGCACGATGTGGGGCTGGATCTTCCACGAATGGAAAGGCTCCAGCCGGAAGGCGCATCTGCTCATTGCTGGCGGCATCGCCACCCTGATTCTCTCCACCTGTGTGATCGGCGCCGGAGCGGGCTGGACCGATTTGGTCGCCTACCTGAGGTCGCTGTAAAGCGTTCCCATCATCATCCGCTTCGGTACCCGCCACCTGTCACTGATTACTGATCACTGATTTGGCTGTGCGCTCACAAATTCGTGATGCAGCCGCGCGTAAACGCCGCCCTGTTGCAGCAGGCTTTCGTGCGTGCCGCGTTCCACAATCCGGCCCTGGTCCAGTACCAGTACCAGATTCGCTTTGCGGATGGTGCTTAACCGGTGGGCCACGATGAAGGCCGTCCGTCCGCGCAGCAAAATCTCCAGCGCCTGCTGCAGCCGAGCCTCGGTGACGGTGTCAATCGCGCTGGTCGCCTCGTCCAGCACCACGATGCGCGGGTTCGCCAGCATCGCCCGCGCGAAGCACACCAGCTGGCGCTGGCCAAAGGACAACGCCGCTCCGCGTTCCGCCACCTGCGTCTGCAATCCGTGTGGCAGGGCATCGAGCAAATCCGCGCAATCCAGCGCCGCCAGCGTCGCCCGCACGTCGGCCTCGGTGGCTTCCGGTCGGGCGAACCGGATGTTGTCCAGCACCGTGCCGGAAAACAGGAAATTGTTCTGTTGCACGCTGCCCATCTGCGACCGCAACGAATCGCTGGTGACCGTGTTCAAGTCCATGCTGTCCACGAGCACACGTCCGCCAGTCGGCAGATAAAATTTCTGGAGCAGTCCCACCAGCGTCGTTTTGCCGCTGCCGGTATGACCCACCAGTGCCACCGACTGCCCCGGCTCGGCCGTGAATGAAATGTCCATGAGCACCGGCCGCCCCGGTTTGTATTCAAAATGCACCGCCTGGAATTCCACCGAGCCATGGATGGCGGGCAGCGGTTTTGCGTCCTCCGCGTCCACCCATTCCGGTTTCTGGTCCAGCATCCGGAACAATCGTTCCGCCCCGGCCATCGCCATGAACGCCTGGTTCAATTGATTGCCAATCACCTGCACCGGGTCAAAAAAAAGGTTCGCGAGGAAAAAGAACATTACCAAGTCACCCACCTCCATGTGCAGCCAGCCATGCCAGCGCAATGCCCCGAACGCCCCCAGCAATGCCATGGCGCCGAGGAAAAGCTGGCTTTTCAACTGTAACAACGGTACGAATACCGCCGACGCTTGGGCCACCCCCACGTTGTTCTCGCCATGCACGTCTATCAACTTCCGGAAGAAGCCCGAGTTCACTTCGTGCCGCACGAACGCCTGCGTCACCCGGATGCCGCTCACCGATTCGGCGAGCGTGGACGACACGCGGCTCCAGGATTCCTGCACCTTGCGCAGCCGCCGGCTCATTTCCTGCCGGTAATTCTCGTTCAAGATCCAGATGATGGGCGCCATGATGACCATCAGCGAAAACAATTTCCAATCGTACCACGCCATCAACACCGCCGAGGTCGTCATCTGCAACCCCTGCACCACCAGCACGAAGGCCACGTCCTGCACCCCGGCCCGCACGCTGTCGATGTCCGAGGTCATCCGGCTGATGATGCGTCCGAATTTGGTCTGGTTGAAAAACGACATCGGCATGGTCATCAACTTGCGGAACAACGCCGACCGCATGTCATGCACCACGGCCTCGCCCAGCTCGAGCGCGAACCGCTGGCGGAAGTGAAAGCACACCACCGTGAACAGGGCCAGGGCGAAATATCCCGCCGCATACCAGTAAATCCGGGGCAAATCCCGGCCGGCAATCGGTCCGTTGATGGTTTGGCCGATCAACCATGCCAGTGCTGGCAATTGCAGGCCGCGTGTGAACGTCAGGATAAACAGCCAGTTGCGCTTGGCTGCGTAAGGCTTCGTGTAGGTGAAAATCCGGCGGATCAAGGTCATTTGCAACGGCGCCTTGTCCGCTTCGCGTTCCTCCATCGGATTGTAATACGTAATCGCCTCCCGTGCCGACAGGTCTCCTCTGGCGATATCACCGGCCGATGACTTGATTTTCGATGGCGCGTTCATGTTTGACCGCTGGTCACCGCGATGTTGAATGCTGGAGTCTCGCCCGCCCTCACCCTGACCCTCTCCCCCGGGGAGAGGGAACAGCAAAGACTGTCGCTCGAAATTTCCAACCGCACCTGATTTGCCGGCCAATGGACGATGATTCTCCCTCTCCTGGGGGAGAGGGCCGGGGTGAGGGCGGACCATTGGAAATTGAATGTCGGAAGTTGAGTGTTCAATGTTCTCCCTCCGTTTTCGGCGTTTGGCCCTCGGCCCACGATCCTCGACCCTCGGCCGGATTTTCCCCCAAATCCATGATCTGCAGCAGCGCTGTCTCGTGATACGGCCCCGGCCGGTGCACCAGTTCCGCGTGCGTGCCCGATTGCGTCAGCCGCCCATCCTCCAGAACCAGGATCAAATCCGCCCGCCGCAACAGGCTCAGCCGGCCCGAAACGACAAAAGTTGTCCGACCCGACATCGCTTCGCGCAAGGCTGACACAATCTCATTCTCCGTCCGCGCATCCACCGAAGCTGTCGGGTCGTCGAGGATGAGGATCGGCGGTTCCAGCAACAAGGCCCGCGCCAGTGCCAGCCGTTGGCGTTGTCCGCCCGACAGATCCACGCCCGATTCGCCCAGCACCGTCTCGTAACCATGCGGCAATGCCGTGATAAACTCGTGCGCCGACGCAATCCGCGCCGCGCGCTCGATTTGTTCCATCGTTGCGTGGGGATGCCCGAACGCGATGTTGGCCGACACGGTATTCGAAAACAGAAAACTTTCCTGGTACACAATCCCGATCTGCCGCCGGTACGCGTCCAGGTCCAGTTCCCGTAAATCCCTGCCGTCCGCCAGAATCCGGCCTGCGGCCGGGTCATAAAACCGTGGAATCAATCCCAGCAACGAACTTTTGCCCGTGCCGGTCATCCCGAAAATGCCGATGACCTGCCCGGGCTTTGATTCGAACCACACATCCGTCAGTGCCGGTTTCTCCGCGTGATATCCGAACGTAACCTTTTCAAACGTCATCCGCCCGGTGAGCCGTCCGGGTTTGACGGCGTCCGGGCGGCTCTGCACCTCCACCGGCGTGTCGAGCACCTCGAACACCCGCCGCGCCGCCGCCAGGCTCTGTTGCACCGAGTTGGCGATGGTCGAGATGGTTGCCACCTGTCCGGTGAATTGCTGGAGTAGTCCGGCGAATACCACCAGTCCGCTGCCCAGCGGAATCCTTCCCTGCACGTACAGCCAGCCGCCGTAGGCGAACAGAATCACCAGGCTCAACTGCGACAGCATCTGTGTGCCCGGCGTGAAAATGGCCAGATCCCAGAAAATTTTCCGCTGCTGCGACGACACGTGGTCGTTGGCCGCTTCAAACCGCCGGGTCTGGTGCGCTTCCGCGGCAAATCCCTTCACCGTCTGCATGCCACGCACACTTTCGCTAAACAGCAGGATCATGTTGTCCGTCAATTCGCGGTTGGCGAGATAGCCCGGACGCAGCCGGGCCGAATAAAAATGCGCCAGCCACCACAACGGCACCGAAACACTCAGGCAGGCCACCGTCAGCGACGGCTGGATGCGCCACATGAAGATCGCGTAGGCCACCAGTGTCAGGAGCATCGTCACGCCTTGCAACAACACGCCGTCCACGAACAATCGCGTGTTCTGCACATCGCCGGTCACCCGGTTGAAAATCGAATTGGAACCGTGTGCATCGAAGAAGCTGAAACTCAGCCGTTGCAGCTTGGCGTAAAGCTGGGCGCGCAGTTCGGGCACGATTTCGCCCTGAGTCAGCCGCGCCGTGATCATGTTGTAGGCATAGGTGAGCGCCGCACGCAACATCGCCAGCGCCACAATCGCCAGTGCCAGTGCCGTCACCACCTGCAGCGCCGACCATTCTGCCGGCGGATTCCAGCCGAAAGGATAAACCGGAGCGGGCAGGGCGGGGTCGAGTGCATAACGGATGACGTCGATGACCACGCCCAGCAGTTTGAGGCCGGCGATACCGAGCAGCAGCAGCACCACGCTCAACCCCAGGGACCAGAGGCAATCCGCACGAAACCGCCAGGCCAAAGCGAGGAGCCGGCGAACCAGTTCCCCCGTGGGATACCGCTCATCGTTGGCCGTGTTCGGAGATGTTCCGGGCGTTTTCAGAACCCGTAACCTGCCGCAGTTTTGGTTTGTAATCGAATCAAAAAAGAGGCGCGAGATTTCTTGAAGGCGAAGTTGAACAACAAAGGCACGAAGAGCGCGAAGAAGAATTCACCGAGAAAGGAAGTGACAAGAAAACCTTGGCGTCTTTGCGCCTTTGTGGTTAAACCCGCTTTTTTGTTCGTGTTGCCTTTTCCCCTCACTGCCCTCTCACCCGGAAATATCCCACCACATTCGTCATGGGCACGGACGCATTTTGCAGGCTCGTTGTCAGGATGTCGTTCCATGGACCGGCTGGCAGTGCGCCGGCTCTTTGCACCACAAATGGCGGAGTCCCGCCGATCCAGCTGAGATTTACGCTCGCGCCCGCGCGCGTGATGGACAGATTGATGGCGTTCGAAACGGTAATCACTGTTGCGTCGTAGGCCACGGCATGGATGCCATCGTCGGCGCTCAACTCCAGGGTGTAAACCCCCGGTGCGCTGAAAGTCGCCGTCGTATTGGTCTGCGCTGTATTGCCAAAGGTCACTGTGCCCGAGCCGGAATACAGTTTCCACTGAATCACCGGCGGTGTGTTCGAAAAGCTTACAAAGCCCGGCAACGATGCCGGCTGGCCGGGCGGGACGGTCTGGTCCGGCCCCGCATACGCCACCAGAGCGCCCGGCGACCGGGGGCCGCCATTCGTTCCGGTGGTCTGGATGACCTCGAAATTTGTGGTGCTGATGCTGGTCAAATGATTGAAACAGCCCGCTGGCCAGCGGTCGTCTGGCGTCACCGAAATCGAAAAATAATTGCCGTTGTCGGCCACCATCGCGCCGTATTTTTTCAATCCCAGCAGCACCGCCTTTTCCTCCTTCGTCCAGCCGGCCGGGATGACGAAGTTTGCCTTCAGCCGCAACCGCTGGCCCATGGCTGGATAGTTCCCGCTGGTGATGCTGCTCGCGTCATGCGTGGCCGGATAAATGTAGGCCTTGAGTGATTTGGCCACGACCAGCCGGCACGCATGTTCAATCATACCGCGCTCGGCCTCGTCGTAACGCACCAGCGCCGAAAACATCGGGAACCCCGCCGCATCGCCTGAAGTGTTGCCCAGCTGCCGCAGGCCGTTGCTGTTCAGATTGAAAATCGCGCCGTTACCCGCCTGCCAGTTGGTGCCTATCAGCTGCGCTTGCCACGTTTCCCAGGAAAAACCCGCGTCCGGTTGCACGACGATGGAATGCCGGTCCCCGCCACTGTTGGTCTGCCATTGATACAACGTCTGGCCGCCGGTCCCCGCCGGCCAGCTCTCAATGGGCATGTTCGTAGGTATAGGATACAGGCCATAAGGATAGGGGCCGCCGTTCAGGTCCGAATCGCCGGCATACGTCACGAACTGGATCGGCACCAACGTCTGGTTGTCCGGTGCCAAAACAAAATTCATCTCGAATTCGGGCGTCAACACCGCCCGGTTGGTATTCAGGTCCATGACAATCTGCGCAATCATCGCGTCGGAATTTGCCAGCACCGGCCGGTTGGAAATACATTCATTCCAAGGATTGGTCACCGGGAAAATCTGCAGGGCCGACACCACGGCATCGGCGTTCGTGGTGTTGAACAGGATGGCATTGGTGACGGCGGGCAGGGGACCAAGGATCCGGCCTTCCTGATTAATGCGTTCGTTTGCGGCGTACAGCGGTGAAATGTACAACACCCAGGTCAGGACCGGTACAACAAGACTTTTCATTACGACAAAACGATTCGGTCCATTGAAAAGCAATACACGTGCCCGGTGGCTTTGACCCGGATTCCACGGATAAACCCGAATGAATGCAAGTTTTCGGAAATCGAGGTCTGAAAATCGGACGGATTAACCGTCAAGGCGCAAAGAATGCCCGAATTACGTATTCCCTTCTTCAGAACAAGGCGCGCCCGGCGCCTTGACGGCTCAATGATTTTGACTTCGAGGAGAAAAATGGGCCAATGAGAAGTACTGCTTCACCGGCTCCGGTCACGCTTCATTGGGCGCATACGATTCCAACAGGCCGCATTTGACGCAACGAAACATGCGGATGCGATACGCCGCCTTGCCGTCGGTCTTGACGTTGCCAAGAAATCCGAACTGCGGTATCCCGGCGATCCAAGTGGTGACACCTTTTGCGCTCTGCACTTCGGAGGGGACAAATCCCTCCTCCAATTCCCCGCCACATTTGGCACACTTGGTTGGTACGATCATAAAGTTATACTTAATGCCGCGAGGCGGTCATGGGTAAGCCCTTATGCCGTTGAATCCGTTCATGGCCTTTAAAGTTGGCCAGTCTGGCCGGTTTGTCCAGCCTGTTCGGTGAAAGTAATGCCCGCCGCCGGCGGCTGGCCAGCGGCGGCTTCAGCGTCATTCGGTCCGCCGGCGCGCCAAATGGACGCCGATGAAACGCTGCTAACCGCATCTATACCAATCTGTGGTTGAAATTCTGATGGCTTGGCGGTCAAACCTGGTTTCCACCTCCACGCCGATTTTGCTTTTGCAAATAAACCGGAATTGGCAAGGTGGCGGCATAGTATGACAAAAGAAAAATGCTCTGCGGTCTTTCACGCGGTCCGTTGGCTGGCGTTGCCGGTGTTGTCCGTCCTGCTGGACGGATGCGTCACCAACCAGGTCAAGGATTTCACGCCCAAGAGTGGAATGATTTGCGACGAGGTCCATATCACCGGCAAATTCCATAAGAGCAGCCGTCTGGACGGGGTCTGGTTCAACGGCTTTCCCGCCAGCGCCGCCTTCCGGCATTTCCCCGCGCCCAACGGGCCGCTCGAAATCCTGGCCGTGGTGCCCGAAGGCGCCAGCAACGGTCCCATTCACGTCAGAATTTCCCTCGACGAAGATGTCCCCCTTTGGGTGAAGGGCACGGATTTCAAGTTCAGCGAAAATTTTGTCGTCACCGGCGCACCGCCCGCACCGGTCATCAATTCATTTTCCGCCAGTCCGGGGACCATCAAGGAAGGCCAGACCACCACGCTTTCGTGGGTGGTCACGCCGGCCACGGCACGATTGACGCTTGAGGGGGCCGATGTTTCGGGCACCACCACAAAAACGGTGTCGCCCGAAACGACCACCTTTTATGAACTGATCGCCAAAAACGAATCGTGCTTCCCGCAAAGACAAACCGTGTTGGTTACGGTCATTCCGGCGCCAAAAATCACCGGCTTCGGAAACCCAGTGTATCATCCCGGCGACACGCTCGCCATCCATGGCGAAGGGCTGGCGCGGGAGGGTGAATCGTCGCAGGTCATCTTTTCCCAGGCTTCCACCACGGTTGAGCTGGCCGTTTCAAATCCCGCGGCCGAACAGCTCACCGTGCCCATACCGGCCGCGATCATGGGCGGACCGGTCAACGTTCAAGTGGTCGTCGGTTCGGACATCAGCAAGACCAATACGTTTACGGTGGACGCCCGTAAAAATGGGTCTTTTATCGACATTAAATCCAAAATCGGCCTGGCCGGCCAGAAGGTCGGCTCGCGGCAGCTCGAAGTATCCACCAACGCGCCCGACGGCGGGCCGGATCTGGCCGTATTCCGTGATGGCGCCGCCGTGCTGGCGCAGCATAACTTCCAGCCCGGCCTCATCGGCGGTGCGGCCCTCTCGCCGAACGGTCAACAAGGGATTTCCGTGACCGCCGATCCCAACGGATTTTCCGCGTCATATGTGAATCTGATCGAGCGGTTCGATTCCCATTACCGGTTCCAGTGCCCGGTCAACATCATGGATGGCACCAAGGTCGCCGCCGGCCGCTGGCATGTGCTGTTTAGCCCGGATGACACCATCGTCATCGTCAGTTCGGTCCCGGCCGGAGGGCTGTCCAAAATCACCATTCAAGTCCAGGACCTGGTTCGCCGGAAAAACATCGGGACCGTGGTGCAGGCGAATTGCACGGCTTGTGACCTGCAAGGCGAAGTCGTCAACGGAAATACCGTGCGGATCAAAGTGGACGGGGCGGTCGTCGCCACCTTCCCGATTTATTAGACATTTGGACGGACGCTTTAACCGCCAAGGCGCCAGGAGTGCCAAGTTCATAAAAAAACGAGGAAACCCTGGCTTCGTGGCGCCTGGGTAATTAACAATCCGTGCCGTTCTGCGGTTTAAAACCTTGGTGCATTCGTGGCTTCGTGGTTAAATTATTCCAGACAAAATTAGCGTCCGGCCAGGGAGGTTGGAACCGATGAAAACATTTTCTGTCAGCATCGTTTTGCTGTGGCTGTCGTTCGTCCCGATGGCCTTTGCCGCCGATGCCGCGCTTCCGACGTCGCTGGAATCATATGATTACGCTGAACCCAAACTGTTTACCGGCACCCTTTACGAAATCGGCTCCGACCGGAAAAAGGCCCTCTACACCTTCCGTCGAACGGCCACCCATTCCGGTTCCACCGTCCACGTCGAACGGGATTTTCTCGACACCAATGGCACCCTCGCCGCCGTGGAAAAGGTCGTGTACGACTCCGGACGGCTTGTTTCATTTCAGATGCAGGAATTACAGGCCCAGGTCTCCGGTGCCGTCGAGATTGGACCGGACCCCGGCCATCCGGACCACCCGCTGCTCTTTATCAGTTATGCCAATGGCCTGAGTCCGCCAAAGGGTGATGCCCAAAAATTCCAGCCCGACACCGTGTTCGACGACACCGTCTATCCCTTCATGATGGCCCACTGGGATGAGTTAATGCGGGGCGACACCGTCAAATTCCGGTTTATCTCGCTTGAACATGAGCGCACGTTCATGTTTCGAATGGTGAAAGCCGGCGAATCCATGAAGGATGGCCGGACGGTGGAACAAATCCGGATGGAACCCACCGGCCTGATCGTTTCCCGGCTGGTGAATCCGCTCCTCTTTACCGTGGAAAAGGACAGCCCGCATCACATCCTCTCCTACACCGGGCGCACCACGCCCCGCGTCAAGAAAGGGAAATCCTGGAAATACCTTGATGCCGAAACCGTCTTCGACTGGTAAAACTGATTAACCGCCAAAGCGCCGGGAACGCCAAGGTTTCGGATTACTCTTTTTCAGAACCTGGTCCACCCTCCGCAGTACTGTTACGGAGGACGGGCGCTCCTGGCGTCTTGGCGGTCAATTTCGCTGTTCGGTGTTCAGAGTTGGAGGTTTACCTGTAGCCTTCAGCCATCTGCCTTTGCTTAAGCCTGTCATTTTCCTCTGGACATGTAACCCGCGGCATAGCAATTTTCAAAACATGAAAGCGAAAAATCTACTTGGCTTTGCGTTGTTCATAACCATCACGGTTCTATTGGCCGGTTGCGGAAAGACGGATGCGAACCTGCAATCCGAGAATGCCGACCTCAAAGCGCGCCTGCAAAAGCTGGAACAGCAGCTGCAAGCCGCCAACAGCCAGACGGCGCCGCCAGCAGCATCCGCGGCACAACCGGCCGCCAGCCCGGACCTGCAAGGCCAGTTGGATGACGCGCAAAAAAAGGCCGCAGCGGCCGCGGATGACTTGAAGACCCTCAGCAGTCAGGTCGATGCCCAGAAGCAGCAGATTGATGATTTGACGCGTCAACTCGCCGCTGCCCTACAGGCCAAAGCAAAAGCCGAGAAGGCCTTGCAGTTGTACCTGGACAAGACGGCCGCGGCGCTCAAGCAATTCCAGGCGTTGAGAAGCACCCTGGGCGACAACACGCTAAACGCCGATGGCTATCATCAAAATTATCTGCTTACGCAAGCGGCCGTGACCAAACTGGCTGCCACACTTCCTGACTCCAAGGTCCGGCGGACGATTCTGGGCGTCCTGGCCACCTTCACGCAAGTCGACGACACCTGGGAAACGGCCGCCCGGCAAATGCAGGCGCGGACCGCAGCAGCCCAGGCCTCTTATGATGAATTTCTGTCCATTGACGGCATCGGCACAAACGACTATTCGTTGAGCATGGGCAAGGACAGAATCCTGGCGCCGGTGGAAAAGGCGAATGCGGCGACAGTGTCAGCACGAGACCAACAAATGGTTTCATCTGTAAAGGACATCGACCTGGCCATAAAAAATCTTCAGGTCTTGGTAAACGGGCAGAAAAGCTGAAAACGTTGATGGTTGAGAGTTGAGGGCCGGAAGAACAAAGCGAACCGCTTATCTTCACTGATCAGCGCTGATAAGCGTAAATTAGCGGTCAAAAATCTTTGCGTCTTCGTTGTTAAATCTGTTCACAGACGGGGTAATTTTTACAGAAGCAAACAAAGATAACGAAGGCGTTTCGGAACAGGGAAAAAGGAAAGGACTTCGTTTCCTCCGTTGCCTTCTGTTCAAGTTCTCTTTTTTTCTGTTCTGCGCCTTTTGTGCTTTTTTGTGGCAAAAATCCGTATCCATCGGTGGCTGAAACCTTGGCGGTTAGACCCGTCACCCGTCTCATGTCTTACTGTGCCGGGGTCCAGGTAGCGTCAGGATCGTAAGTGATCATGCCCTGGGCGATTTTCGCGGTCCTGGGCCCGAGGTTGTTTTGATAAACCTTGCCTTGTTGATTGACGATGAAGGTCATCATCCCCGTGTTGCCCCATTCGGCCGGCCAGGCGACAAAGGCAAATCCCGCAATCATACGGCCGTTGATGATGTAACTATATTTGCCACCCGGCGCGTGTTTTCCCTGGCGGGTCAGAATCTTGAAATAATAGCCATGATAGGGCGCCTGTTCGTCATTCAGCATTTTGGCCGTGCGATGATATCCCTCCACGCGGGCCTGGGCTACGAGCGGTCCCAACGGACTCAACTCCTCGCCCGGTTTCGCCGGCCAGAAAAGGCCGTCGCGGGTCTCGGGGGTGCTGCGCAGGTACTGCGCGAAGGCAAGCACCCCGTCGCCCATTCTATCCTGGCTGGCATATTCGCGCTGCGCTTCCACATACGTGTTGCAGACATTGATCGCACCGGTTTCGTCCATGCCGATGCGGCGGGCGAGGATCTCTTCCTTGCCCACGGCGGTGTCGAAGAACCATTGTCCGTCTTGTTTCACCAGCGGAATGGGAAACGGCCACCCGTCCGTGCCAATTTCCAGCGTGACGTTGGCATCCGAATTGGTGGCCAGTTGCGTCTTCTCCGTCAGGCGTTGGACAAACATTTTGTATTCCTCGGTGGCCTGGACGGCGTCGGGCGAAATTAAATCGTGCCCGAGCGGCCCGAAAATCGCATGCAAGGCATTCGTATCATGATTCCCGGCCGCTGTCACCAGGGCATTGACGGCATCCTGTGGCGTGGCAAAAGTCTGTTCCTCCGCCGCCCGCGCGCCCAACGGCAGCGCCAGCGCCAGGAGGACCAATCCGATGGCCGAGGCGAAACGCCATACCCGGTTCAGACCGGATGGACCGTCCGGATTTGCCAGCGGCAATGTTTGTTTGGAAATCATGGGAGCGAAAGTTTCAATGCCGTGGTTGGGGATTTGAACTATGACCGCCACCGCCACCACCGCCGGATGGCATTGCGGGTGCCGGTCGCGGAGCCGATTCTGGCCGCGGGGCCGGGGCAGAATGGGTTGTCGTTCCCATGCTCTGTTGGCCGCGATTGCTGTAATTTCTTGTGTCTTGCGAACTCTGGATGCCGATGAGTGCGCCGGTGGATTCCGGGCGGCTGACCGGCGCATGACGTTCCACCGGAGACGGTGCGGGTCGGGTGATGGGTGTCGAAACCCGGGTGGTCGGCGCTTCCGGCCGGCCTGCCGGAGCGGGAGTTCGACGCGGAGCCGCTGCATCGGACACGGATCGGCCCACCGTGGCCACCACGGGTTGGCTGCGGGGAACGACATAGCCCCGGTCACCGCCACGATTCACGGCGACTGCTCCTGGTCGATGATCGGGATGCCAGACGGTCGTATGATCCCTGCCCCGATCCCGATCGCGGTCCTGCGGAGGTTCATGCCACCAATTGGCCGGACGCGGATGGCCGCGACCCCAGACAATGATATTGCGGTGTCCCCAGTCAAAATCACAATCCAGCCACCCGCCAATTGCAAAGCCGATACCGAAGGTGATAAACGGCGAGCCGTACCCGGATTGATAATAAACCTGGTCCGGTTGATACACCGGCACATAAATCACCTGTGGATCTGCCGGAACAATCTCAATGTTGCCACCGTCACTCATCACCTGTTGTTGCGGCGTGGATTGCAGATTGTTGAGATTATAAGCCGATTGGCGCAACCGTTGGATGGAATCCATCACATCCTGCTGCTGGTAAACAAATGCCTGTCCCACATCCGTCGTCCAATTCAGGTTGTCGTCCATCCATTTCAAAACCTCCGGATATCGCGCCAATGCCTGGACGCTGGGGTCCCACGGCTGTTGGTCAATCTGGTTCGGGTCACCGCCGCCGCTGACATAACGGTCGGCCAGCACCACCTGCGTGGGCAGGGTGGCTGCCGGCAGGATTTGGGCTATCAACGGGTCGGGATAAAGCGCAATCGGTCCCAGCAACTGGTCGAGCTGTTGATAGGCAAGCGGTTGGTAAACCAGCGTCGGGGGCGGCACCGCCAACTGTGCCCTGGCAGACAGGGCCGCGCCGGCAAGCGCACACATTAAAACTGCGATGTTCAATAGCGACTTCATTACCGTGCTCTTAAATTTGCTCTTCAATATTTCCAGACGCGTCATCCGCCGGATAGATTACATTACAAAAAATTAATTATGATTTGACGGCTCCGCCCCCTCCGCCGGCTCATTGCTTGTTTATTTTTGATTCTTTATGGAAGGTAGGAGAGGGGATGGCGTTTGTTCAATGGGGTGAACACCCCTTGCTTTTTAACGCCTTCTGCCGGCTGAAAATCCATGTCCAGCTGTAGCAGGTGTTTGTCTGCGTTAATTTGCCTGTAGCCGGAAAAACTTCGTGGGGGTGCCGAAGGTGTTCGTGTACGGACTCGTGGCGCCGGGCACATTGGTATAGGTGCCAGTCACCAGGGTGGACGCCTGGAGCGAAAAGGCCGGGTTGCTCCAGCTCAACTCCACGGCATCAGCAATGGGTCGGATGTGGAGCGGGATGGGCACCACTACCGAAGACAGCGCCAGCGAGAACACGGTTCCCTGGCCGGCAAGGCCGCCATTTTGTGTCGTTCCGTAGAGCGTGTTGCCCGCCAACACCAGCGTCGAGTTGGGATTCGCTCCGTCGATGCCTCCGGTCAAATCCTTCAGCACGGTGAAATTGGTGCTGGCGACATCCAGTTGGAAAATGGTGCCGGCATTCGAGCTGCCGTCGTACGCCGTTGTTCCATAGAGCGTCCCGCCCGAGAGCAACAGATCGCCCGCGCCCGCGCCGTTGGGGCTGGTGCCCGTAAAGCTGTGGAGCACGGTGAAGCCGCTTTGGTCGGTGTTGATCTTGAACACGGTTCCCTGTCCGCCACTGCCGCCATGATACGCCGTCCCATACAGGACATTGTTCAATAAAACCAAAACCGTGCCGGGATTCGCCCCGTCGTTGCCGCCGGTGAAGCTGTAGAGGTTGGTAAAATGACTGCCATCCGTGTTGACCTGAAAAATATTTCCACTCCCCGTGCCCCCGTTCTGGGTCGTCCCGTAAAGTGTGCTGCCTGACAACACCAATCCCGCTGTCGGAAGATAACCGTCCGTGCCGTTAAAATTGTAAATATTGGTCAAGCCGTTGCCGCTGGTGTCGATTCTGAACACCGCCCCGAAGCTCCCGCCGCCACCCATCCCGTAGAGCGTGCTGCCCGATACCGCCAGGGCAGTGATCGGCGACTCGGCGTTCGTGCTGGGGAAACTATAAACATTGGCGAAGCCGGTGCCGTCCGCATTCAGCTTGAAAATCGTTCCCCAACCCTCCGTGCCGCCGTAGCGCGTCGTCCCGTAAAGCGCACCGCCGGACAATACCATCACCGCCCGCGGATTCGAGCCGTCGGGGTTGTCCCCGTTGTTGTCCGTCCTCGTGAAATCGTACACTTGCGCATAACCGCTGCCGTTCGTGCCGATTTCAAACACCGAACCGTCCGAGTTCGATCCGCCGCTGAGCGCCGTGCCCAACAGGAGGTTGCCCGACAACGTCAGGCCGGCCCGCGGTCCGGAAGCCCCGCTGAACTGGGTAAAGGTGCAAATATCCGTCAGGCCCGTGCCGTTGACATTCACGCTGAACACCGTGCCATTGGCATAGGCAAAAGCCGTCGGCAACAATCCGCCGCTATAAGTCGTGCCGTAAAGCACGCCGCCCGACAACACCACGCCGCCTTGCGGTCCCCAGCCATTGAGGCCGCTCAAACTGCAGATGCTCGCAAACCCGCTACCGTCGGTGTTGATCTGGAACACCGTCCCAAAATAGGTGGGGACGCCGATGAAACCGCCGGCCGCGGTCGTTCCATAAATCGTGCTGCCCGACAACAACAAATCTCCCGCCGCATTCCACCCGTTGGTGCCGCTGAAACTGAAAAGATTGGTAAAGCTGCTCCCGTCGACGGCGCTCATCCGGAACACCGTCCCGTTATCCAGGCCGCTCCCGTCGTCACCTTGCGCCGTTGCTCCGTACAACTGGCCAGCCACCATCAGCAATGAACCCGCCGGAAACGATCCGTCCGTGCCTGACCCCGCGAAACTATGCAGCGTCACAAAGCCGGTGCCATTGGTGCTGACGCGGAAAGCCGTGCCCCAGCCAAAATCACCTCCGCCCGTCGACGTGCCGTAAAGCGTATTGCCCGACAATAAAAGCCGCCCGACCGGGTTCGCGCCGTCGCTGCCGGCCGTGAAATTGTAAAGATTGGTGAAACCCGTGCCGTTCGTGCTCACCCGGAAAATCGTGCCATAATCGGCAAACCCGCCGAACTGCGTCGTCCCGTACAAAACCCCATTCGACAGGATCAGCCCCACTCCCGGACTGCAGCCGTCGGTATTGGTGTAAGTGAAGGGGTCGCGCGGAGTGAAATATTTGAGCACGGTAAAATTGCCACCATTGGTGTCCATGCTGAAAACCGTCCCGCTCCCGCCAGGGCCGCCGATCGCCGTCACGCCATACAACGTGCTGCCGGATAACACCAGTCCTCCCGCCGGAGTCGACCCGTCCGTGTTCGTGCCGTTCGGGCCATCCACACTGTCAATCATCGGAAAACTCCTGATGATCGTGAAACCCGTCTCGTTGGTCTGGACGCGGAACACCACGCCGGCCGCGCCCGACCCGCCGTTCGCCGCCGCGCCGAACAACGTGCCATTCGGCGCCTGCACCAGCGTCCCGATGGGATTCATTCCCTGGCCATTGATGTAGGCGTGAAAATGTTTGAGGACGGTGTAGGTTTGTGCGCCGGCCTCGGACGCCAGCAGCGCCAGCATCAGCCACAGCGATTTTGTGGTCAATTTCATGAACAGGTTTCTTTCTGATTTATCCGCCCCCTGACTTACCACAGGTATTAGAGCGCGAAATGTGACCCGCGTCGAGTTCAAATGTGAATCACCAAGGCGCCAGGCACGCAAAGAACAATTGCTGAGCCACAGATGGCCACAGATGAATCGCAGATAAATCCATCGGTACAAATCTGTGTTCAGCTGCGGCTAAAACCTTCGTTTCCTTTGGCTCAAGACCGTGTTTACCGTTCTGAGCCTTTTGCGCCCATTTGCGGCAAAACTGTTTTGTTCTCTGTCCACTCTCCGCAGTAGCCTGTTACGGAGGATGGGTGTTCTTTGCGGTTAAATCTGCGTTTTATCCTCGTATAGCGGCGTGGCCGCCACGCGGCTTTACGCCGCGTCTGTTTGTGGCTGAAACCTTCGCGCCTTTGCGTCTTCGTTGTTCAAACGGATTGGCCTTGATCTGATCGTGCCGGAGAAAAAACCGGCGGCTGTCCGCCAGGACCGTCAATCCTTCTGCACGCGATAAAAACGCGCCCCGTTGGTTGCATTCACATCCACGACCGGAATGGAATTGTTGGTAAGCGTGAGTGAAAAAAGCGAAGCCCAGTTTGTTGAGGCCAGGTTCGTCGAATATTGCACGGTGTAAGTCACGTTGGTCGCGCCGTGGATGATGAACCCAAATTGCTGGGTCCCGAACCGTTGCGGCGAGGTGATGAACGGCGTGCCGATGGGATAAACGACGAGGTTCAACACGGCGTTCGTGGGCGGAATGGCCACGAGGTGCGGGGTCGAAAGGTCCACGTATCCCTGCACGTCCAGATTGCCGGAATCATGGCCGCCGTTCTGAAATTGAACGCTCCATTGTCCCGCGGCGACGGCGAGGGAATAATTTCCCGAATTGTCGGTGTTCCCATCCAGCGTCTGGTAACTGTTGCCGCCGATGATGGCATAGCCGTCAAGGACAACGCCCACAATGTTCGTGCCCGAATTATCCTGCACATGGCCGGAAATGGTCGCCGTCGCGGGCAGGGCGATGAAGTTTTGCAGGTTGATCTGGTTTGGCGCGTTGGTGGTGCTTGGAAATGTATTGAGGATGTAGTTCGCGATGGCCGTGTTCTTTCCGTTGTTCACGCCGCAATTCCAATTATTCGTCAGGTCGCCCAAAACCGCCACGGTGTAATAGCCATTGGGGTCGGAATAACCCTTCGCGCTGTAAGCGTTGTCATCGGTGCTCGCGTCCACTTCCACGTTGGCAAAGGGATTGTTGGCATTGTCCGTGATGCGCCCGTAAAAAAGCGCGTTACCTTTGGGCAGGGCGATGTTCGCGTTGGTCACGCTGCCGACGGTAGTGTCCACTTGAAACGTCGTGTCCGGCACCAGATACGCGCGCCGCGCGAGCCGTTCTTTGCTGGCCTGGATTTTCCAGAACCCCGGCGAAACGGCGCCGGAATAGTTCCCGTTCGGGTCGGTGAAGGCGACTTCAAAGAGCGAGCCGGATTGGAGTTGCACCAGCAATCCGCCGATACCGTTGCTGTTGCCCGCGTCATAAACGCTGCCGGAAATCATGTTCGTCCCCCCGCCGGTCATGAACAAATCGTTGGTGGAGGAAACCCCGTTCGTCAAGACAACCGTCGGTGCGGAATTTTGATCAAAATAACAATTTGGCGCCGTCGCGATGAGCCCATAAGTGCTGCTCGGCAGCGTAAGTACATAATGTCCGCTCGCGTCGGCCACCGCCGAACCCACCGGGTTCTGCGCCTGCAAATCCTGCGCCACCACCACCGCGTAAGGCGATGCCACACCATTGCTGTAAATAGTGCCGCTGATCGATTGGTTCAACGCCGCGTTCGTCACCATGAAGGTCGCCGTCACCGGCGCGAAACGGCCGGTCGGGCTCACCAGGGCATAGACAAAATGGCCGGTCAGGTTTTCAATCGCCATGCTCGCCGCAAAATTCACCGTCGTCGTGATGGCGCCGGTGGCGGAATTGCTGTCGAACGGCACATTGAGATTCGTCACGCCGCTGATGACCATGGCTCCCCCGTCGGCGATCTTGAAAGCGTCCATCATCGGTTCGTCTGCATCGATCGCGCCATTCGCATTTTTATCAATCCAACGCTGGATCGTCACCTTCTCCGTGTTGGTCAGGCCAGTGATGCTCAGCGTGATAACGCCGGGATAATTGTTACTGATAACGGACGGGCTGACCGTCAATGCAGGTTGGGCCAAGGCGGTGCTTCCGGCGCTCATCAGGACTGCCAAAGCCGCCAACACGACGCAAAATTTCCGCGTAACAATTTTTATATCAATATTCATAGGGATTTGCACACCACTTGGAACGCCTAGTATATCACTAAAACCCTTCCGGCACAAATTCGACGATACAAACGGCCAAAAGCGTGACAGGTGACATGAAAACCGGTGAGGAGACAAACCACTAATCTTCGCTTATCAGCGCTGACCTGCCGCGACGGGCGCGAGCACGGCGGGTGAGCGTGAATCAACGTTTAAAACCGTGGGCCTTTTGCGCCTTTTTTATGGCAAAAATTCTTTGTGTTCTCTGTCCACCCTCCGCAGTACCTGCTAGGCCCGTCCTCCGCAGTAGCCTGTTACGGAGGATGGAGAGGACGGGCGTTCTCTGCGGTTAAATCTGCATTTCATCCGCGTATAGCGGCGTCGCCCCCACGCAGCTTTACGCTGTGTCCATCTGTGGCTGAAACCTTCGCGCCTTGGCGGTCAAAAAAATGCCCCGGAGAGGTTACTCCGGGGAAGATTGATTCGTGGCGTTATAGCGACGGCGGGGCGGATGGCGGCTGGACAGGTTGTCCCGGCACAGGCATTGGCGGTGTGGGTTGCGGCGGCACCAGGTTGGGCTTTTGCGGCTGAATGGGCAATGTCGGCTGAGGGGGATATACCGGGTGAGGTGGCAGTATCGGCTGAGCCGGCAATGTTGGCTGAGCAGGTAGTGTCGGCTGAGCCGGTAAAGTCGGTTCAGCAGGTAGTGTTGGCTCGGGAGGCAGCATCGGCTGAGACGATTGTCCGGGCTGATTGGGCAGTGTTGGCTGAGATGGTTGCCCCGGCGCAGGCAATGCGGGGTTGGGTTGAGGCACAACCACCGCAGGCTTTGACGGCTGGGCAGGTTGCGTGGACAGCACAGGTGCCCCTGAAACCCTCAAGCTGATGATAACGACAGTTGTCATCAGCAATAATTTACAGATTTTTTTATCCTTCATAAAATTTCCATTTTTGTTATTCAGTTTTTCACCGGCGCTGCACTAAAAAATATTTTGGCATTTGTGATGTGGAATGAACCTAGGGCCTGAGACGGGCTTTCGCCATGGGGTATAACCCGCGGAGATTCGTGGTCAAATTCTTTGAGTTCGGCAATTGGTCATCTCCATTTCCTCCGCCGGCTCGCGACGTGTCAGAGCTCGCTCGCGACACCGACTTTGTCGCGTGCTCGCGGTAACGGAGTTTATCGGAGCTACCTTCTGTTCAAGTCCGTTTTTTCTGTTCTGTGCCTTTTTGCGGCAGAAAATCTGCGTTTCATCTGTGGCTGAAATCTTTGCGTCTTTGCGCCTTCGTTGTTCAATTCAATGTTCAGCATTCGATGCCGTCCTTCTCGAATTTTCGTGCCTTGGCTGATAATGTCCATGGCTGTCGTTCCGATAACGATCATTGCGCGTGGCATGGGCTCGCCAGTCTGCGTGGCCTCTTTCCCATCCATGGAAACGCTCCAGTCGGAAGGGTTCACAGACCAGCCAGACATTGCCGGGTCCCAGATAGAAATACTGGTCACCGACGAAACCGACATATTCGACCCCATCCCAGGCGTAATCGTCAGGAACCATTACCGGTTCCATGGGCGCCACCACCACCGGTGCCGGAGCCACCACCACGACGGGTTGGAATGCCATCCGGCCATCCGGCTCCACCACACAGCCTGACACCAGCACCAATCCCCCTGCCGCCATCGACAGGATGCACGCACGCGAAAATGTTGTCTTCATAGCCTGGTCATTGCTACTTTGTTTTTGATTCATCATGGACGATAGGTGGCGGATGACGTTTACTCAATGGGGTAAACACCCCTCGCGTTTAGCGCCTTTTGGCGGTTAATTTCGATGTTCAGCGTTCGATTATTTGAACAACAAAGTAACGAAGGGCGCTAAGAAGACCTTTCAGAAATTGGTAGGGCTGGCAGCCTGCTCGCGATTCATCGGAGTCTTCTGCCCGCCGGGGCTTCCGAGAAAAATGAAAATCTTTGCGCCTTCGCGCCTTCGCCTGCCGCGCCATAGCGTAGCGACGGCTGGTTGTTCAATCCGCTGACGGGCGGAAGCGTTTTTAACAGAAGGCAACCAAGTTAACAAAGCCCGCGGGGAGATTTTCAACAGGAGCAAACAGAGGCAACAGAGCCCTCAGGAATCAGGGAAATGACAATACCTCCGTTTCCTCCGTTACCTCCTGTTCAATCCGTTTTTACTGTACTGGCTTTTAAGCGGTAAAAAATCTGCATTTCATCCGCGTATAGCGGCGTGGCCGCCACGCGGCTTTACGCCGTGTCCATCTGTGGCTGAAATCCCCATCTCCTATCTGGCATCTACCTAAATTGGCTTGATCCGATTCAGTGGTGGAAGAAATACAACAAGGTGAAGCCTACATCCGTGTAAAGATGAGCGAGAATTATGGGGGTAATGCGATTGGTTTTGGCGTAATAGATTGAAAAAATCAAAAACGTTGCTCCGTGTGCGAGGGCGGCCGGGGCACCTTGATAAAAATGATAGCTGGTCTGCAAGGCGGTGCTGACAAATATGGCCTTTCCCACGCTGTTCGTCAGATGCTTTACTTCCGTCATCACATAAGCCCTGACAATCAGCTCCTCAAAAAAGGGGTTCAGGAACTGAAACAGTAGCGCCATGATGGCGACGTGACCGCCAAATAAATACCGCCCCACGTGGGCGGATGAGGTTGTGCCATCGACCGAAGTCAACCCGGTCTGATAAAGGGTATGGTAAACAGCGTAGAAGGCGGCGGACCCGCAAATTCTGAGCACAAATGACCAACCTATATCCGTCCGTACCCAGGAGAAGCCCAGATCAAAAAAAGTTCTGCCGCTTCGCACGAGGACATACCAGAGCAAGCCCAAGCAGGATGCTTGACGCAGAATCGCATAAATCCACCTGTATTCCCCCGAACTTGAACTGCTTGTTAGATTGCCGGAAAAGGAATACGCCGAACTGAGAATACTGGTGCCAAACGCAATGGCACAAACCAGGATCAACTCGAAGAGGCGTATCTGCCGATCGGTCAAAACCACTGCGGGAAGCAGATTGACGGCGGCCTCGGATGCAGGAGGTGCAGCGGAAGTGTCGGTCTCCGACTCAGGTGGCGGCGGTGGCTGTTCTCCACCAGACAGCGGTTCGTCATCAATCAAACAGCGTACGACATCGTCCGGATATTCCTTGCCGCAATAGGGGCATTTTTTCATGTCGCGTGAAATGTTGCCGCATCTGAAAAACTGCTGTGACGCGACGAACTGTAATTGTCGCCGTCAAACTGGCAAGCCCTGAATAATCACGTTGGATGTTTCCCATTTTGCTGTCTTGGCGTCATGGCGGTTAATTTCGATGTTCAGCGTTCGATTATTTGAACAACAAAGTAACGAAGGGCGCTAAGAAGACCTTTCAGAAATTGGTAGGGCTGGCAGCCTGCTCGCGACCGGCTCGCGATTTATCGGAGTTCATCGGAGTCCGTTGCCAGCCGGGGCTTCGCATAAAAATGAAAACCTTCGCGTTCTCTGTCCACCCTCCGAAGCAACGTTACTGCGGAGGACGGCCGTCTTTGTGGTTAAAAATCTGTGTCCATCAGTGTTCATCTGTGGCTGAAATCTTTGCGTCTTTACGCCTTCGTTGTTCAATCGGTTTTCCCTTGATCTGCTTTTCCTCGGTGAATAAGTCCCGCTTGACCAGATGTGCGCGCGGTTTCAGAGTCCTTCTCATGCTCAGAAGGCATTGGTTTTCGGACTTGGTCCGTTGGATTTTTCAATCCCGGAATCTTTTAAAACTGACCGGTTTGCTAATGCTGTTGGCTGTCCCGGCCCACGGGCAGATCTACGTGGTCAATGCGGGGAGCGGCACCATCGGTGAATATTCACTCACCGGCCAGGCCATCAACACTTCATTCATCACCGGCTTGAGCAGCCCCACCAGCATCGCCGCGTCCGGCGGTTACCTGTATGTGGCCCAGCAGAATGGCATCATCAGCAAATATACGACCGCCGGGATGCTGGTGAACGCCTCGTTAATCAACGTCTTCTTCAACCCCACAGGCATCACCGTGTCCGGCAACAATTTATTTGTGGCCAGCGCCAACAAGTCGCAAGGCCTTATCGGGGAATATACGACGGACGGAGCCGCCATCAAAGCGGTGCTCGTATCCGGTCTGAGCAACCCGGGCGGACTAGCGACAGACGGAAATAACCTGTACATCGCCACCTGGGCCGGCGGCGCGTTTGGGCAGGGCAACGTCGGGAAATATACAACCGCCGGGGCGACCGTAAATGCTTCGCTCATCGGAACCACCTTATACTATCCCGGCGGCGTGGCTTTGGATGGAAACGGAAATCTGTTCGTGACCACCAGCAGCGGAATTGGCGAATACGCCACGGACGGCACGCCGATAAACCCTTTGCTCATTAATAAGGTGCGGGGCAATAGTTCCATCCTGTTCATCCTGCCAACCCGGCTTTATTTTAGCATCAACCGGTTGTTCAGGCGCCTTGGCGTGGGAAACCCAATCGGCGTAAATCTGTAAAATCTGCGGATAACCGACCGTGAAGTTCTTCGCGCCCTGGCGTCTTGGCGATTAAATCCTGGGTTTGATGGTTAGGAAACCCGCTTATTACGATTCTTACTCGCCGCAACTCTAAGCGCCAGCCCCTTGCCCTTTATCCTCAATGTCGTTGTCAGGTTTGAAACGACAAATCCGCCGCCGGTCAATGGATATACCTGCCACGGGACGAACTTCAGCACTTTATTGATGTGTTCTCCCTCCATGGATTTGGGCGTGGTCTGGATAAAAGAGGGCCAAACTTTCGTTTGCCCCCCTAAACCCCATCCCCTGACCATAAAATTGGGAGAACGCATAGACGTACGTAATAACAATGATGTCGTTGGCCGGGAATGACTGTTTAGATTTTGGCTAATGTCCAACCGGTCTTGCTCAGGGTTTTCGACAGGTTAAAGGCCAAATTGAGAAAATGATTAATCGAACCGCAGGACGATGACGAACTTTGGCAACGGCTTGTTGTTGACGGCGGTTTTCCATTGTCCTACGCCATTTCGATGTGCCAAGCCCCTATACCCTTCACATTGAACCATGACGTTCCGGCCTATATCAGAAAATTTGGTCTCCCTCTTTTTTGTCAGGAATTCAGCCACATGATTAATGTGGTAAAGATACGTCAAGATGCCTACACCGATTTTGGCAAAGGCCAGCCGGCCTTGCTACGGCTTTCCCGACAGCCATGTCATGGAAGTCGGTGTAAATCTGTGAAATCTGCGGACAACTGGCGGTGCAGTTCTTCGCGCCTTGGCGTCTTTGCGGTTAAACCGTGCCTTTTGTTTATTTAAAAATCAACCGGTTGTTCAGGCGCATTTGCTGATACATTTTCTTCTGTTCAGCTTTGGGCTGGCCAGCCCCGGCAGAGCAGCAGCTCTGCCCTGCCATTTCACATCGACCGCGGCATCTGGCGGCTGCCGTGATTTTGGCCGCACCGATTCTCCGAAGCAAAATCGCGCTTTAATGGTTTAATAGGTATGGGTATAATCAGGCCGATATAGCCCTGAATTGAAGCGGATTATCGCCGGCCTGGGTCAAATCCAGACGGTGCCGGAGAAAGTAATTATGAAAAAAACGGGAGCTCCGATGTGCGCCAGGCGTTTACTTTTCAAATGCCTGCCTCTCACCCTGGCGGCGATGGCCCTCTTGGTGACGGGCTGTCCGCACAATCAGTACATCGTCCAACTCAAACCGCAGGGCGGCCGCATCGAGCGGACGCTGATCTTTTACTGCGAAGATGGCGTGAACACAAACACCGGCGTTCCTAATTACCGTCCTTTCAGCCCGGTTGAACTTGCAGCCATTACCTCCCTGTATCCGGCGCGGAGTCTGACCAACGACGGCGGGCGTTTCACTGTCCGGGGAGAATTCATCGGTCAATTGCCAGAGGATGTCGGCGGCATGGGTGTTTACACCAACCTGGTCACCCGATTGGGATCGGCGGCCTTCTATGTGGAACGGTTCCGCGGCAACGACGATCTGGCCGGCCTGACGGAACGGCGGTTCCAGGCCGCCGACCAGCTGGCGGACTTGTTTGTCGGCTGGAGCCAGATGGAGTTGGGACGAGAGCCCGGTTACGACCAGTTGCGCCGGTTTCTGGATGTGGATTTCCGGCGCGATCTCAAGAACGTTGGTTCATATGTGTGGGCGGGGCAGCTTGCCGGCAACTATAAAACCAATGCGAACGAGGAGTTTACCGTACGGTTTGGGCAATACCTCCTGGAACGCGGCTATTTTAAAGTCGGAGAAATGCCGGTCCTGTTCCGGGATGCATCCGACAACGACACTCCGGCGATGCTGCGCCGGATTCAACGGCTGGTGGCGCGCAAAATGGGAATGCCGGAGACCGAACCCTGGCCCGCGGCGCTCGCCTTCCTGGCCGACGAGACCACGATGGAAAAATCATTCGACAAGTATATCGCCACCACGGAGGCGTACCGCACCCGGCTCAAAGAATGGGAGGAGGACAAGAATCGAAAGCCGGATGCCAAGGAGCCAGACCCATCAGCAGTGGCGAACGATGCGTTCATGAACCTCTTGGCATTGGATCTGTTCGGACAATCCGATCATCTCGTCGTCCGGTTGTCTTTGCCGTCGTCTCCCGCTCATAGCAATGGCCGTTGGGACGAAGCGCTCCAGCAGGTGGTGTGGGAGTCCGACATCGAGGGCAGAACGAATGCGTCTCATTTCCCGTTTACCTGTTATGCCAGTTGGGCCCAGCCCGACCGGGAGTTCCAGGAAAAACATTTTGGCAAAGTGGCTTTGACCGGGGATGGGCTGACGCAGTACTGCCTATGGCGCAGCAGTCAGGGCCAACAGGCGGGAGACGAATGGGATGCCTTCATTGCGAGCCTGCAGCCCGGCATGGGATTGGTGGAGAAGCTTGGTGCCTTTCGGTTTCGTGACGAACCGGATCAGGTGGGCACAAATAAAATCCCCAGCCGTTCCGCCTGTCCGCGCGAACTCCTCAAAACCGCATTGCAATAGCCCGGTCAACTGGCATGTGAAAGATAACCCCGTAAAAAGGGCCCGGGCAGGAATCCGCCAGCAACTGCAAGTCGTTCCGCCTTCACCTTGTTTCGGCGCGACAAGGCGCGATGCCTAAGTTGGTTTGGTGGCAGAGCGGTGCTGCCGCGCCGCCTTTCCCGGCAGAGCAGCAGCTCGGCCCTGCCATTTCAAATCGAGCGTGGCCTCTGGTGTTTGCCATGAGCCGGTAGGGTTACACCCCATGGTAACCATGCAATGGTGTGTTATCTTGCCGGCATGAATCTATTATTAATCATGGTCGTTCTTCTTCTCTTGTTTGGCGGCGGTGGATTTTACTTTGGCGGTCCTGTCATCGGCGGCAGCGGGCTTGGCCTGGTTCTGCTCATATGCCTTATCGTCTTTGCCATGGGTGGATTCCGCACGAAAAACACATAGATTGGCGCGGCGCCCCGCCTTCGTTTCAATTCGGCGCGACAGGTTCCACCCCGGACACGATCCAAACCGGACTTGAACAGGAGGAAACGGAGGGAACGGAGGCTTTGCCTTTTCTGGTTCCCAACAACTCTGCTGTCTCCGCGTGCTCCTGTTAAAATGTTTTGCTTTGCTGCTCCACATCGGCCGCGGCGAATGGAGATTGCTGTGACTCAGGTAGGGCGCGTGACTCCGTGAGCGCCGTGTGAAATATTTGTGCGGCGGGCAGGGGACTGACCCGCCCTAACTTGGCGTCTTGGCGGTTCGATCCCGTCTTTGGTTTATTTCAACATCACCGGTTGTTCAGCCGCGTTTGCTGGAATAGTTTCTTCTGTTCAGCCTTCGGCTCGCCATTCATTAACGCCCGATTCCGAATGGGTATGAGCTGGCGGGATTATGTCTTTGACAGACCCAACTTCGTCCTAAAAAAAGAGCGTTTTTCATCGGCTTTTAAGCGCGGCGAGCGGCGGCAATCAGCTTGGTTCTAACCCAATCCGTTTTGGCCAGCCCAGAGGATTTTACAGCCGCCATAATTTCGTCGTACTCCGGCGGTGACAGCCGAGTTGAAATGAACTTGCCGCGCTTTTCCTTTTTAGGAAGTGTGGGCCTACCGACTTTGCCTGTTTCGCTCATGATTTCTTTTTCCGGCTCCTTATGATTAGCACAATCGCACAAACGATTCCAAAAAATACCGTTACCATCCAAGGCGCGAACGATGGGCTAAATTCTATAAATCGAGCTGTTACAAAGTT
>Ga0265338_10001275_pt1 | contig 41452 bp, 38 predicted proteins | sample 42126metaG_FD_193579 | JGI IMG/M metagenome (GOLD analysis project Ga0265338, IMG submission 193579) | Rhizosphere microbial communities from Carex aquatilis grown in University of Washington, Seatle, WA, United States - 4-21-26 metaG | ecosystem: Host-associated > Plants > Roots > Rhizosphere... | reverse complement strand
CGAGGCCCTCGACCTGGCTGCCGGAGAAGCGGCGCTCGGCGAGGCGCTGGTCGCCGAATCCGCGGTCGTCGGCGAGCCGGGAATCATCGGCCGGGCGCCCGGCCGACGCCGACCCCTCCTGCTCCTCGGGGCCGGCGCGGCGGCGGCGGCCGTGGCCGCCGTCGTCCTCCTCTCGGGCGGTGCCGGGCGCTCGCCCGAGCCCGCCTACGGAGCCGACCTTGTCCGCTACGCCGAATCGACCCCCCTTCTCCTGCTCGAACTCCCGGGCTGGCAGGTGAAAGACCTCGAGCAGGAGCATGGCGGTGACGGGGACCTCGGCATCGTCACCCACCAGGGCCCGGTCAAACAGCGTTGGGTCAAGCTCTACTGGCTCCCGGCCAGCCAGCCCGGATTCGTTTGGAAGGCCGTGCTGCACCCGCGTATCGACCGCACGCCAGGACGCCGCTTTACGACGCGGCCGGAAAACCTGGACGCGACCGTCCACGTCGACACTCGCGCCGAAAGCGCCCCGCAGTACGGGCGGCCCGGTGATCACGAAATGAGTGCGATCTGGAAAGAAAAACGCCACGTCGTGTACATGACCACGCGGGTCCCCAGCGTCGCCGCCTTCCTCGAACGGCTCGAGGGCCTGCGCAAAGTCGACGCCCAGACGTGGCTCGCGGCGATGCCGGCGGGTGTCGTCAAACCCACCGAATACGCACCGACCGTGCGCGAAATGCTGAAGGGCATCCCGCTGCCGCCGCACTTCGACCCGAGCCAGGTTCCCCACCAGGGCCTTTCCCAAGACCGCTACCAGGTGGGTGCCGCGGTCGGCGGCACCGTCGCCTGCGCCTGGTTCCACAGTTGGGGACAGGCGCGCGCCGCCGGGGACAAGGCCGCTGCCTCGAGGGCCGAACGCGTCCTCCTCGGCAGTGAAGAGCAGTGGCCGATCTTCCGCGAAATGGCGAAGGAAGGCGCCTATCCCGCCACCGTCAGCGAATATGCACGGAAGATGCACGGCGGGGTCTGGTACGGCCGACCGCTGCTCCAGGCAGTATTCGGCAAGGACGGACTGTGTGGGCAGGGAGGCGGGGCGGGGGAAGGCTGATTCGGCCCGAGGCGGACGATTACAGAGGGCGCGGCCCTCTTGGCGGTCGGCCGGTGGGCCGGGTTCGGCGGCACCAGGCTGCTCGCCAGGTTCGGGCGACATGGACGTTGCTGGCCCGCTGGGTGACTGCGGCCCGGCTGGTTCGGGCGATACAGCACGCAGCGCGTAGCCGAAGTCCTCCGATGGTCTTGTCTCGTAGGCGCCTCAGATCCTCGTTCGCGAGTACAAAAGGGCCTGCGTTGCAGGCCCTTTCTCTATAGCGGGGGCGGGATTCGAACCCGCGACCTTCGGGTTATGAGCCCGACGAGCTACCTGGCTGCTCCACCCCGCGGCGGACCGTGGATGGTAGCAATGGGGCGAGGGAGGCGGGGGCGGTGGGCTGGTTGCGCAAGGGACTTCGCGGTTTGGGCTCTGTCTAGAGTCCGCGCTCATGGTTGCGGGGTCGAAGAGGGTTGCGGTGATCGACGTGGGGACGAACTCGGCGCGGTTGCTGGTGGCCGACGTGGGCGGCGGGCGGGTGGTGCCGGTCGAGCGGCGCAGCACGGTGACGCGGCTGGGCCGGGGGGTCGACCTCTCCGGGCGACTGGCGGCGGAGGCGATCGAGGACGCCTGCGCGGCGATCGGCGGCTACGTGAGGACGATCGGGGAGTTGGAAGTGGAGACGGTCGAGGCGATCGCCACCAGCGCCGTCCGCGACGCCGCCAACGGCGGCGCCTTCGTCGCCGAGCTGCGCGAGCGCTTCGCGCTCTCGGCCCGCGTCCTCGACGGCTCCGAGGAGGCCCGCCTCACCTACCTCGGCGCCACCACGGAGCGGCCGCCGGCCGAGCCGACCCTGGTCGTCGACATCGGCGGCGGCTCGACCGAGCTGATCGTCGGCAGCGGTGAGACGATCTCCTTCCACACCTCGCTGCAGGCCGGCGTCGTCCGCCACACCGAGCGCCACATCGTCTCCGACCCGCCGACCGCGCTCGAGCTGGAAGCGCTCGCCAACGACGTCCGCGGCCTGATCGAGAAGGCCACGGCCGACGCCGAGGCGAGCGCCGGGATCGCCGTCGCCGGCACCCCGACCTCGCTGGCGGCGATCGAGCTCGAGCTCGAGCCTTACGACCCGGCCCGCGTCCACGGCCACGTCCTTGCCCTGCCCTCGATCCAGCGGATGCTCTCGCGCCTGGCCTCGGCGCCGCTGGCCGAGCGGGTCAAGGTCACGGGCCTGCACGCCGACCGGGCGCCGACGCTGGTCGCCGGCGTGGTGATCCTGATCGAGACGATGCGAGCCTTCGGCCTCGAGCGGATCGAGGTCTCCGAGCACGACATCCTCTACGGCACGGCGCTGTCCGCAGCGTCCAATTGATCGCAGATCGGCTTAAACTCGAATGCCTTCGCGGTACCGCCTGTACAGAGGCGCCTCCGGCACCCGGACAAATGGGTTATAGACCCTCTCGAACCCCAAAAAGTTGGTAGGTTGTGAATACCCGGTTATGAGTACCGGGTTTGTGGCCGACTAGACGTATCGGATAGTCGGGCGCATAATCGGTCGCATCAGGGAAGAGACCGGGGTGATCCCAGCCTCCGACCTGGTTACAGGGCTTAGGCGATTGCCGCATCATGGCGCCTCCCGCCGTCTGAGCCCACCGAATACAAGGTCCCTGAAGACGTACCCCTGCCCGTCCTGAGGGGCCCATTGAATCGGCCGCCAGATATTGGCGGCCGATTCTCGTTAGAGGCCGAACCGAGCGGGCGCCCGGGAGGCAAATGGAACCGGTCCCGAAACTCGCTCCCTAGGCCAGATTCGATTTGCGCGGGTAGACGACCTCGGGGTCGGTGAGGACGTTGACCAGGGTCGGCCGCCCGGACTCGAAGGCGCGCTCCAGCGCCGGTCGCAGCTCGCCCGGCTCGCGCACGAGGACGCCGTCGCAGCCGAGCGCTTCGACCATCTGGTCATAGCGCGTCTCCGGCCGCAGCTCCGCCGCAACCGAGTAGCCGTAGAGGAACTTCATCGGGTGGTGCTCGAGCGCCCAGATCCCGTTGTTGCCCATCACCCCGACGACGCCGAGGCCGTGTCGCGCCATCGTGTCGAACTCCATTCCGGCGAAGCCGAAGGCGCCGTCGCCGAGCAGCAGGCAGACCTGCCGATCCGGGTGGGCGACCTTGGCGCCGATCGCCTGGCCGGGGCCGGCGCCGAGGCAACCGAAGGGGCCGGGGTCCATCCAGCAGCCCGGCTGGTAGGTGTCGACGAAGCGGCCGGCGTAGGAGACGAAGTCGCCGCCGTCGCCGACGACGATCGCGTCGCGGTCGAGCACCTCCCCCAGCTCGCGGTAGATCCGCACCGGGTGCAGCGGCGAGCGCGGGTCGTCGAGCTCCTCGCGCTCGGCCGCCCGCTTCTCGGCCTCGACCTCGCGCAGCCGCTCGAGCCAGCGACCGCTGCGCGGCTTGCCGCCAGCGGCGCCCTCGCGGATCGCCGCCAGGCTGGCGCGGACGTCACCGACCAGGTCGATCGCGGGCGCGCGGTTGGCGCTGAGCCGGTTCGGAGCGACATCGAGGCGGACGATCTTCGTCTCCGCGCCGAAGCTGGCGCCGAAGCCGAGCCGGAAGTCCATCGGCACCCCGACCACCAGCGCCACGTCGGCCCCTTTCAGCGCCGTGCCGCGGGCGCGGCTGAAGGCCAGCTCGTGGTCGGCCGGGAGGCAGCCGCGGCCAAGGCCGTTGAGGAAGACGGGGATGCCCAGCGCCTCGGCCAGGGCCCGCAGCTCGACCTCGCCGTGGCCCCAGTAGAGGCCGGTGCCGGCCATGATCGCCGGCCGCTCGGCGCCCGCCAGCAGCGCCGCCGCCTCCTCCACCCCCGCCGCCGGCTCGGCCACGGGCGCCTGCGGTGCCGCCGGGATCTCGGCCTCGGTCTCGGTGAAGACGACGTCAAGCGGGTAGTCGATGAAGGTCGGGCCGCTGGGCGCCGCCAGGGCCAGGTCGAGCGCCGCCGCGGTCATCGTCGCGATCCGGTCCGGCTCCCTGACCGTCGCCGCCGACTTGACCAGTGGCGCGACGAAGGGCAGGTGGTCGATCTCCTGCAGCGAGCCCGAGCCCCAGCGCAGCTCCGGGGCGCGGCCGCCGAGCACGCAGAGCGGCGAGCCGTTGGCCTGCGCCCCGGCGATCGCGCTGAGCCCGTTGGTGACGCCCGGCCCGGCGGTCAGCGCCGCCACCCCCACTCCCCGCGTCGCCTTCGCCAGCCCCTCCGCCGCGAAGGCGGCGGTCTGCTCGTGGCGGACGTCCACGAGCCCGATCCCCTCCTCCTTGCAGCCGTCGTAGATCGAGAACAGGTGTCCTCCCGACAGCGTGAAGAGATGATCGACGCCACGCGACTTCAGCGCCTTGGCGACGACGCGCCCCCCATGAACCTCCATGGTTTGAGCCTATAAGGCGGCCTGAAGGAATGCCCGGGGCGGGACTCGAACCCGCAAGCCCCCGAGGGGGCAGCGCCTTTTAAGGGCGCCGCTTTTGCCAGTTTCGCCACCCGGGCCCGGCGATGGTATCCAGCCTGCGCCGGCCTAAAACGGCAATAAATCTTCGCCGGGCGCAACTCCGCCGCTGTTACGGTGTCTCTAGGTACAGAAACGACGCCTTCCCTGGAGGAGAGCTTGGAGGCATCCGCCCTAACGCACGCCAGTCGCCGCGGACTTCTCGCCCGGCGCTCCCCCCTGCTCAAGCTGCAGGGCGATGCGCGGCTGATCGCGATGGCCCGCAGCGGCAACGCCGGCGCCTTCGAGACGATCGTCGACCGCTACCAGGGCCGGCTGCTCGGCTTCTGCCGCCAGATGCTGGGCTCGACCGAGGATGCCGAGGACGTCCTGCAGGAGGTCTTCGTCAACGCCTACCGGGCGATGCTCGCCGACGAGCGCGAGATCAACCTGCGCCCCTGGCTCTACCGGATCGCCCGCAACCGCTGCCTCAACCAGCTGCGCAAACCGACCGCCGACGCGCAGGAATCGATGGACATGGTGCCCGCGGTGGAAGCCTCCTCGACCGCCGAGAAGGTCCACAACCGCGAGGAGTTCCGGCAGCTGCTGGAGGACGTCAAGAAGCTTCCCGAGACCCAGCGCTCGGCGCTGCTGCTGCGCGAGATGGACGCCCTCTCCTACGAGGAGATCGCGGCGGCGATGGAGACCACGGTGCCCTCGGTCAAGTCTCTGTTGGTGCGGGCGCGGATCTCGCTCGCCGAGGCGAGCCAGGCGCGACTGCTGACCTGCGGCGAGGTCCGGCTCGAGCTCTCCGAAGCGGCCGAGGGCCTGCGCAAGGTCTCGGCCCCGGTCCGCCGCCACGTCCGCGAGTGCGACGAGTGCGCCGACTTCCGCTCCCAGGTCCGCTCCAACGAGAAGGCGCTGGCGGCGCTCTTCCCGGTCGGCGGTCTGCTGGCGTTCAAGAGCTTCATCGCCTCCAAGCTTGGGTTTGGCGGCGGCAGCGCCGGCGGAGCCGGTGCCGCCGGAGCCGGTGCCGGAGCGGCCGGAGCCGGAGCCGCCAGCGCTGGCGCGGTCGGCAGCGTCGGCGCCGCGTTCGGTGGCAGCGGCGCCGCCGGCGGCATCGGCGCGATCGGCGGCGCGATCGGGACCAAGGCGGTTGCCGGCGTCGTCACCGCCGCGGTGATCACCGCCGGCGCCGTCGAGGTGAAGCAGAACGACGCCACCCCGGTCAACCACGGCGCCTCCATCAGCCGCCTTCACACCCACCAGCCCACCGGCCCGGCCCTGGCGACGGCACGCGCAACCGCGCCGACGATCCACCAGAGCAAGCCCACTGTGGCGCCCCCGCCTGCGCCTGCGATCGAAACCGCCCCGCCAGCGGCTCCGGCCAAGCCCGAAACGGCCCCGGTCGTCGACGCAAGCGAAGCCGCCGACCAGTCCAACGCCGGTGAAACCACCGCGGCCGGCGCCCCCGGCGTCGAAAGCGTCACCGCGGCGACCCCCGCCGCCGGAGCGGGCGCCGGCGCCACTCACAGCGGCGGCGGCACCGTCGTCGTCACCGTCGGCGGCAGCCCCGCCCCGCCTCCGGCGACGCCGGCCCCCGAATCTACGCCGGCCCCGCCGCCGGCCGAATCGGCACCGGCGCCGAGTGCCGGCTCATCTTCAGGCAGCGCCTCCGGAGCCGAAGCGCCGGCGCCGGAAGCCGAACCAGCGGCCTAGCCAGCCGCCCCGCGGCTACTGCAGGCCGATCACTTTGAGCCGTCGCATCAGGCAGGTGCCGGCGAATTCGCGCGTTTCCTCCAGCGAGTAGCCGAACAGCTCGAAATCCTCCTCTTCGGCCCAGGGCGGCGAGAGGACGCCGTCGGCGACCGGCAGCGACTCCTCCAGCGTGCGCTGGATCGCCCGCTTGTAGCGGTCGTCCTCGCGCGCCATCTCGCGCAGGAAGACGGAGCCGAAGGCGACGTGGCGGTGCTCGTCGCGGGCGACGTTGTTGAAGCCCTCGACGAAGGTCGGCAGCGTCCCTTCGCGTTCGTTGAAATCCATGATGAAGTGCTGGCCGGTGAGGGCCAGCATCCCCTCGATCACCATGTGGTAGAGCGTCACCGCCTCGACCAGCGCCTCGGTGTCCTCCGGTTCGGCCGAGAGCCGCTCGGTGCGCCGCTTCAGCATCTCGTCGAAGAGGCGGCCGAAGTTGTCGTTGAGATGCTCCGAGGTCTCCGCCAGCATCTCGCTGAGGCCGTCGGACTCCAGCACCCCCACCTCACGGTAGAAGCGCTCGAAGAAGCGGACGTGGCGGGCCTCGTCGGCGATCTGCGTGCAGAGGAAGACTTTCTGGTCCTCGGTCGGCGCCGCCCGCATGATCGGCCCCAGCTCCTCGGCGACCTTCTGCTCGCCGATGAAGAAGGAGGAGAGCCCGTACATGCGCTGGAAGCGCTCCTCGGCGCTGATCCGCTGCTGCCAGTCCTCGCGGTCGCGGCTGAAGTCGAGCTCCTGCGTCTGCCATTGCTGGCGCTCCCAGAGCAGGTAGAGCTCCTCGTAGGTGAGCAGCTTGACGTCGGCGGTGCGGTCGGCCGCCGCCATCAGCGCCGGGTCGGCGGTCTCCTGGAAATCGGCTCGCTCCGTCCGGGACTGGGTCCCCGACGCCTCTCTGGCCTCCATCTTCAACTCTCCTCCGGTTGGCTGTCGCGGTTCGGGGGCGAGCCTACCAGCAGACTGGCCAGCCAGCCAGTACCTCTAGACCGTGTGCGTCTCTCCCGGTTTCAGGACAATGACCTTTGAGGAGGTCTGCGACTCGACGTCGGCCTTGAACGCCTCGGCGTCGGTCTCGATCGGCGGGAAGGTGTCGTAGTGCATCGGGATCACCGTCGTGGCGCCGAGGAGCTCGACCGCGACCACCGCGTCGTGGCGGTCCAACGTGTAGTGGCCGCCGATCGGCAGCAGGGCGATGTCGATCGGATCGCGTTCGGCGATCAGCTTCATGTCGCCGAAGAGGCAGGTGTCGCCAGCGTGGTAGATCGTCTTGCCGCCGAGCTTGACCACCAGACCGCAGGCGGGGCCGATCGCGATCCCGTGCTCGGCGCTGAACGGGGCCTCTGCGGAGCCGGGGATCGTGTTCGTGTGCCAGGCCGGAACGAGCTTGATCGAGCCCCAGTCGAACCTGACGGTGCCGCCGAAGTTGGGGTCGCTGACCTGCTCGACGCCCTGCGATTCGAGCCAGTTGGCGAGCTCGACGATCGCCACGCAGTGGGCACCGGTGCGCTTGGCGATGGGGACGGCGTCGGCGACGTGGTCGGCGTGGCCGTGCGAAAGGACGATGTGGGTCGGATCGACGTCCTCAGCGGTGGCGACCGCCACCGGGTTGTTGGGCTTCAGGAACGGGTCGGTCAGCAGCGTCGCCTCGCCGTCGCTCAGCTCGAAGCAGGACTGTCCGTGGAACTTGATCTCCATCTCAGCGCTCTCCTTTCGGTTCTACCGATTCCGGGTCTACGGATTCGCTCATCTCTTCGTTCAGTGCCCAGCCGACGGCAACCCCAACCATCATCCCCATCCGCGCCTCCTCGGCGAGCAGGGCGCGGACCGCGGCGATCCGCTCGTCGGGGTCGGGGACGGTGGCGGCGCGCAGGGTCTCGGCCTCGTGCGGCTCGCCGAACCAACCCCCCGCGGCCAGCGCCGCGGCGAGGACCTTCTGCAGCTGCGGCGCCGCCTGGGCGACGACGCGCTCGGCCGTGGCGAAGCGCTCGGGGTCCAGCAGCCGCTCGATCGCCGCCTCGAACTCGCTCTCGTCGGGCACCGCCTCAGCCTAGTGGGAGGAGCGCATCGCCGAGGCGGCCAGCCCGGCGAGGCCGCCGACGGCGCCGCCGACCAGGCAGGAGAAGAAGTCCGCGGTCGGTGCGAACAGCGGCAGCGCCAGCAGCACCGCGGCGGCAACGGCGACGCCGATCGCGTCGTAGTCGTCGTCGATCGCCCCGTGCGCCTCGGCGCGGCGCAGGGCGAACCAGGCGGCGACCATCCCCAGCGCCATCCCGTTGCCGCCGGCGATCACGGTGATTTCCCCCTGGGCGCCGGCGATCCCGCTCGCCGCCAGCGTCCCCAGCGCGCCGCAGGCGAGCAGCAGGACCGCGGTGGGGCCGGTTCCGAGCCGGCGCTCGACCCCGGTGGCGAAGATCGCCAGGCCGACCCCGACCACGAACAGGTAGCCGACGTCGACGTAGGCGAAGGGGGCGGTGATGACCCGCCACCATTCGCCCTCGACCGGGACGATGACGCCGCCGAAGGTCGAGAGCGGGTTGCCGCTGGCCTTCTGCACCAGCAGCAGGATCGCCGAGCCGAGGATCACGGTCAGCGTCGCGTAGGGGCGCAGAGCGCCCTCGCCGCCGAGGCGCAAGCGGGGCAGCAGGCGCGGGCGTCGGCGGCGGCGCGGGCGCTGCGCCTCGAGGCCGTCGCCGCGGCGCTCCAGCTTCGGCGCCCGCTTGCGCAGGCGGGCGCCGCAGTAGGGGCACTCGGTGACGTAGGGACTGACCTCGGAGCCGCAGTTCTTGCAGATGACGCTGAGCTCAGTCTCACTCATTCTCCGTCGAGAATAACCCCCCGATGCCGCGCCTCGCCGGCGTTGCCGGTGGCATACTGCCGAGACACCCATCTTCGAGGAGGAATCTACGTGGAGCTGAAGAGTCTGACCGAGCAGAAATCGCTGCTTGCGACCCTGCCGCCAGGCAAACGTGCGCGCCTGCACCGCCTGCTGTTCGAGTTCGGCCCCGGCAACGGAACGCTGATGCTGCTGCCGATCGACCAGGGCATCGAGCACGGCCCGCGCGACTTCTTCCCCAACCCGGCCTCGAAGGACCCCGACTACCAGTTCCGGCTCGCGGCGGAGGCCGGCTACTCGGCGCTCGCCTGCCAGATCGGCATGGCCGAGAAGCACTACCCCGACTACGCCGGCCGGGTGCCGCTGATCCTCAAGGTCAACGGCAAGACCGACATCCCGCCGTCCTCCAAGTCCTTCTCCTCCTGCAACGCCAGCGTCGAGGACGGGGTCCGGCTCGGCGCCGACGCGATCGGCTACACGCTCTACGTCGGCTCGCCGCGCCAGGACGAGGACCTCGCCCAGCTGCGCCAGGTGCGCCAGGACTGCGACCGCTTCGGGATGCCGCTGGTGGTCTGGTCCTACCCGCGCGGCGAATTCGTCGACGCCAAGGGCGGCCCCAACTCCTTCTACGCGATCGACTACGCGGCGCGGATGGCGATGGAGATGGGCGCCGACATCGTCAAGCTCAACATGCCGAAGATCGACCCCGGGTCCGACAAGGACGCCCCCGCCCCCTACAACGAGCTCGAGGTCGACCAGGCGGAGGCGATCCGCCAGTGCGTCGAATCGGCCGGGCGGGCGCTGGTGGTCCTCTCCGGCGGCTCCAAGACCGACGACGAGACCGTCCTCCTGCACACCCGCGAGGTGATGGCGGCGGGCGGCTCCGGGGTCATCTTCGGTCGCAACGTCTGGCAGCGCGAGTGGAACGAGGCGCTGGCGATCATCGAGCAGATCAAGGAGACGCTGCTCTCCCACGTGCGCCGCACGCCGTAGCGACAGGGGGGTGAGTTCGGGCCCGCCCCGGCTTGGAAGGGGGTGGGCGGCGCAGCGCGACTTCGTGGCGGGACCGGCAGCGCCGTGCTGCTGCTGGTCGCCGCGGCGCTGCTGCTGCGGCCCTGGGAGGGGCGGCCGGGGGCAAACCCCGGGCCGGCCAGCGCCCGTGCCTTCGTCACCCGCGCGGTCGACGGCGACACGATCGAGGTCCGCCTCGGCGGCCGCCTCGAGGACGTCCGCTACATCGGCGTCGACACCCCGGAGACGGTCAAGCCGGACACGCCGGTGCAGTGCTTCGGGCCCCGCGCCTCCGCCTTCGACCACAGCCTGGTCGAAGGGCGCCGGGTGCGGCTCGTCTTCGGGGTCGAGCGCCGCGACGTCTACGGCCGCTTGCTCGCCTACGTCTACCTCGGGCGCCGCTTCGTCAACGCGATGCTGGTCCGTCGCGGCCTGGCGCGGACGCTGACGATCCCGCCCAACGACCGCCACGCGGCGCTGTTCGGGCGCCTGCAGAGGGACGCCGCGCGGGCGGGGCGGGGTCTCTGGGGCGCCTGCCCGCCCTGAACCGTTTCTTGCAGCTTTGCTACGGTCCCCGGCGGCCTTTCCGGGCCACCCCTATGAGAATGCGACAGAGCATCTCCCAGTTCGAGACCGCCTTCGAGCAGGAGACTTCACTTGAGCGCCGCCGCCGCGAGCAGCTACGGCGCCGCGCCGCCAACCGCTCGCGAGCGCGGCGGATCAGCCGCACCGAGCAGCACGGCAAGGTCCGCTTCAGCGTCCTCGCCGTCTGCCTGACCGTGACCGTGGTCGTGGTCGTGATCGCGATGTTCGAGGCGCTCGGCTCCCTGATGGCCTAGGGACCGACGACCGCCCCGGTTGAATAGACTCGCGCGCCGATGCCCCGACGCTCACTAAAGCCACAGCTGAATCAAATCCGTGCCTGGGTCCACCAGGGCCGCACCGACGCCTGGATCGCCCACCAGCTCGAAATCAGCGCCACCGAGCTGCGCGAGTTCCGCAAGCAGTACGACCTCTCGGCCGACGACGAGAACGCCGGCTCGAGCGAAATCGACCTCCGCGACGAGATCGAAGCGGAGATCGAGGCGGCCGCCGCCGAGCAGGAGCCGGCGGAGGAGCAGGACGAGGCGGATGAGGACGAGGGCGAGGATTCCGAGGACGATGACGAGGGCTCCGGCGGCGGCGGCGAGGATCGCCCCCGGCGCCGCCGCCGGCGCGGCCGTCGCGGCGGTCGCGGTCGCCGCAAAGAGCTCGAGGCGACCTTCGATCACGGCGAGACCGACGGCTACGGCCTCTGGCTCGACGCCGCCGTCAAGGACAACCCCGTCTACACCGAGCACTGGGCCGGCAAGCGCGATGTCAGCGTCCGCATCGAGGCCGACCAGATCGTGATCCGCCGCGCCGGCGAGAGCGCCGGCGCCGAGCCGGACTCCGACTCAGACGATTAGCTGTCTGCCGCCGGCGAAGTCGGTGGCGCCGCGCAGGTAGAGGTAGAAGGCGGCGTCGGCCAGCGACTGGGGGTCGCTCAGCGCCGGGGCGGCGTCGATCGCCAGCTGCTGGCACCAGTCGGTGCCGCGGCCGTAGAGGTCGGCGAGCTCGGCCGCGGTGAAGGTCGGCCCGATCCGCCGCCGCAGCTCCTCGCGGACGGCGTCGACGACGCGGTCCGCGAGGCGGCGGGCGCGCGGGTCGGAGATCGCCTCCAGCTCGCGCCAGCCCTCCTCCCACTGGAACAGCGCGTTCTCGAGCGGATAGGCCACCTGGCGAGGTTACCCGGCGTCGCTGTCCGGGATTTCGCGCAGCGGCGCGTTGCGGGGGCCGCAGGCGGCCGGGTCGAGGCTGCCTTGGACTTTCCAGACGGTGACCGGGCCGCTGCGCAGGATCGGGCTGACGGCGGGCTCGCCGCGCAGCCAGCGCGCCTCCGGGGAGGTGATCGGCGAGCCGGGGTGGATGAAGTTGAGGAAGGGCGAGGTCACCAGGTAGTCGAGGTCGGCGGCGTTGACGGCGGCGCGGAAGGCGGCGCAGGTGGGGATCGCGTTGAAGGCGCCGTGCGGGCCCCTTTCGCCGAGATAGCTGACCTCGTTGGAGAGGTCGGTGCCGTAGAAGCCGTAGCCGGCGAAGTCGGCGGTGGTGCCGGCGAGGCCGATGCGGGCGCCCTCGACCCCGCGCGCCCAGCGGTAGGCCGAGTCGAGGCTCATGCCGGGGATCTGTTCGTCCTGGGAGCCGGTGTTGGCGAAACGCCCGTCGAGGTAATGGCGCTGCAGCGGGTAGCCGAGGGTGACGACGGCGAACGCCAGCGCCGCGAAGCCGGCGAGGACGGCGCCGGCGGCGAGGCCGCGCCCGCCCGCCGCCAGCAGCGCCGCCGGCACCAGCACCGCGAGCAGCACGAAGGCGACGGCGAACAGGCGCGCCGGGTCGTGCAGGGCGACGTCGGGGCGGTCGCTGACGAAGAAGACGACGAGCAGGACGCCGAGCAGCGCCCAGCGGCGGCGGCGGTCGTCGAAGCCGCGCGGCAGCGGCAGCAGCACGATCGCGGCGAGCAGGGCCGGGATCGCGTAGCGGACGTTGATGCCGAAGCCGAGCGGGGCGCCCTGGGCGCCGGCGGCGGTCAGCGGCGTGAACAGGTAGGCGACGATCCCGACCAGCGCCACCCCACCGACCCAGCGGATGATCCTGTCACGCCCCCGCAGCAGCGCCCACAGCGCCGCTCCCAGCGCCCCCAGCAGCACCAGCGGCCAGAGGGCGCCGAAGGCGTCGTGCAGCCCGGGGGCGAAGTAGTGGCGCCAGACGCCGGTGTCGGTCGCGTAGTGGACGACGTCGAAGTCGGGCCGGGCGGTCTGCAGGCGCAGCGGGTGCGGCAGCGAAACCGGCCCCAGGCCTTCGATCTCCGGCAGCGGGTTGCCGGCGACGACGAGGTTGCGCAGGTACCAGTAGCCGCCGCCGAGCAGCGCCGGCACGAACCACCAGGCCGCGGCGGCCCGCCGCCTCCCGGCCGGCGCCAGCACCAGCACCGCGACGGTGAGCGCGGCGGCCATCGCCACCGCCGTGTAGCGGGTCCCGACCGCGAGGCCGGTGGCGAGGCTCGCCATCGCCAGCGGCCAGCCGAGCGGCAGCGCGGGCTTCCGTCCCGAGGCGGGCGTGCCCTCCTCCCCTCCCCTCCCCTCCTCCTCATCGCTTTCAGCCCGCCGGCGCGCCCAGACGTCGATCAGGATCGCGAACGCCGCCAGCAGCAGCGCCGCCGGCGCCAGGTCGTTCTTGGCCGCCCCGGGCTCGCGCACGACGAGCGTGTGGCACTCGAGCAGGATCGCCGCCGCGATCACGGTCAGCGACCCGCGCCCGTACGGCCTGCCGACGCACCAGGCGGCCAGGAAGGCGAGCGCCAGCCAGCCGAAGTTCATGAATAGCGACAACGTGTCCCGCCCCGTCAGCAGCATCCCGACCGCGTGCAGGACCTCAGAATTCTGCGGGTAGAACCAATTCGTGAAGACCGTGTCCGTGTAGTGCAGCCCAGTCAGCGAGTGGCTCTGCGCCATGTCGGCAGCGAACGGCAGGTGGTACCACAGCGAATCGAAGTTGAAGACCCCCCGATCCAGTGCGTGCTTGGTCGTCACCGCCCAGCTAAACACCGTTGCCGCAACCACCAGGCCCATCACCGCGAGCTGCCAAACGCTCTCTCCGGCGGGTGGCGCCGGAGGGGGTGGGGGGTCCCCTGCGGCGACAGGACCCGCCGGCCAGAGCGCGCTGGCCCCCGCGACCAGAACCGCCGCGATCACCAGCGCTCCGGCGTAGAACAATCCAAAGGTCCCGAGAGCCTCCGAGATCCAGATCAGCAGGGCGATGAAGACGATCGACTCGACCAGGCGCGCTGGGGCTCCCTCCCAGTCCGGCAGCAGGCGCCGGCGCAGCCGGAAGGCGCCGAAGCCGAGCGAGAGGGCGACCAGGATCAGCTCCGCGGCCCCCAGCAGGTAGGAGCCGAGGCTAAGCATCGAAGCCGCCTCGCGAGTCGCTCAGGGGCGGACGACGAACGGCGTCTCTTCGGCGGCGACCATGCCCTGGGCCCGCGCCTCGCGGTCTACCACGATCGGATCGCCGGAGGACTGGACGCGCCGGTGCAGCCGCTTGTTTTCGTGCAGCAGCACGTGCAGCTTCGCTTTCGCCGCGGTCGTCGCCGTGTAGGTCTTGACGAAATCGATCGCCGGGTTCAGATAGGAGTAGATGACGGCGGCGAGGACCAGCGTCAGCGCGATCCGGCCGACCCGGTCCAAGTTGACCCGGCTGGCGCCGCGGCGGGCGGCCGGGCGCTTGCGTGCCGCGGGCCGGCGGCGGGCTCGGTATTCGCCACCGGCGTAGGCGCGGGTTGCCATGCCCGGTCATTTGCGGCCGAGCGCCGCATTCCTTCATCTAGCCGCGGCGCTGGACGAATGCATTCAGGCCGGGAAATTCGGCGGCGGAGCCGAGCTGCTCCTCGATCCGCAGCAGGCGGTTGTACTTGGCGACCCGGTCCGAGCGCGAGGGGGCGCCGGTCTTGATCTGGCCGGCGCCGGTGGCGACGGCGAGGTCGGCGATCGTCGTGTCCTCGGTCTCGCCGGAGCGGTGCGAGATCACCACCGTGTAGCCGGCCTCGCGGGCGATGCGGATCGCCTCCAGGGTCTCGGTCAGGGTGCCGATCTGGTTGACCTTGACCAGGATCGAGTTGCCGACGCCGAGCTCGATGCCGCGGCGCAGCCGCTCGGGGTTGGTGACGAAGAGGTCGTCGCCGACCAGCTGCACGCGGTCCCCCAGGCGCTCGGTCAGGAGCTTCCAGCCGTCCCAGTCCTCCTCGTCCATGCCGTCCTCGATCGAGACGATCGGGTAGCGCGAGCAGGCGTCCTCCCAGTAGGCGGCCATCTGCTCGGGCGAGAGGCTGCGGCCCTCGTGCTCGAGCACGTAGGCGCTGCCATCGAAGACCTCGCTGGTGGCCGGGTCGAGGGCGATGAAGACGTCGCGGCCGGGCTCGTAGCCGGCGGCCTCGACCCCGGCCAGGACCGCCTGCAGCGCCGCCTCGTTGGACTCCAGGTCGGGGGCGAAGCCGCCCTCGTCGCCGCCGGCGGTCGAGAGCCCACGCGAGGAGAGCGACTTCTTCAGCGCCTGGAAGACCTCGGCACCGACCCGCAGGCACTCCGAGAAGCTGTCGGCGCCGGCGGGGACGACCATGAACTCCTGGAAGTCGACCGAGTTGTCGGCGTGGGCGCCGCCGTTGAGCACGTTCATCATCGGCACCGGCAGCAGCGTCGGCTCGCCGCCGCCGTAGAGGTCGGCGAGGTAGCGGAACAGCGGCAGCTCGGCGTCGGCCGCCGCCGCCTTGGCCGCCGCCAGCGAGACGCCGAGCAGGGCGTTGGCGCCGAGCCGGCCCTTGCTCGGGGTCCCGTCGAGCTCGATCAGCGTCGCGTCGAGCGCGCCCTGGTCGACGGCGCGAGCGCCGCTCAGCGCCGCGGCGATCTCGCCGTTGACGTTGGCGACCGCCCGCGAGACGCCCTTGCCGGCCCAGCGCTCGCCGCCGTCGCGCAGCTCGACCGCCTCGAACTCGCCGGTCGAGGCGCCGGAGGGCACGGCGGCGAGGCCGCGGGCGCCGGACTCCAGCGCCACTTCGACCTCGACGGTCGGGTTGCCGCGCGAGTCGAGGATCTGGCGCGCGTGGATGGAGGCGATGGCGCTCACGTGGGCGCCATCCTATTCAGGCGGAAGCCGCGGCGGCGGCCTCCTCGTCAGCCTTCCGGCGCTGCTCCGGTTGCCCCCGGGGTCACGCCTTCAGGCAGCGCGGTGGCCCCTTCTTCGCCTTCTTTGAGGCCTTCGGGGCGGGGCCGCTGCGGCAGCCGTTCGCCCTGCGGTTTGAGGATCGTGGTGGTGCCGGGCAGGGCGGGAGCGGCCTGGGCAACGGGCGCCGGGCATTCTTTCGGCGTCCCGCCTTTGGGGTTGGCTTCGTAGCAGGCCGGCGGCGCGCTCGAGGGATGGCCGGAGCCGACGTAGTTGGCGCAGCGTTCGGTCACGAAGCCCGCGGCGCAGAAGGTGCGCGAGGTCCACTTGCTCTGGTAGTCGGAGACGAATTCGGAGAAGAATTCCTGCTGGTTCTGCTGGGTCAGCTGGGTGCTGATCTGCGATTTGACTTCGGCCAGGGTCTGGACTTTTTCCGGGTTCAGTTTCTCGACCTCGACCACGTAGAAGCTGCCTTCGTAGGAGACCGGGCCGACCACTTCGCCGGTCGCGCTCTTGAAGATCGCCGCTTTGATCGGTTCTTTGAGGACTTCTTCGGAGATCCCTTCCTGCAGTCCGCCTTTGGCGCTGCTGGCTGGTTCGGACGAGTATTTCTTCGTCACCTTTTTCCAGTTGGCCGGCGAGTCGTCTTTCTGCAGCAGCGCCGCCCCCTGTTCGACCTTCTTCTTGTCTTTGTTGACGAGCAGGCGGACGTCGCGGGTCGGTTTGGTCGTGAACTGGCTCGCCTTCGAGGCGTCGTAGTAATCCGAGATTTCGGAGCTCGACGGGGTCGGCGCGCCTTCGGTGATCAGTTTCTGGATTTCGGTGCTGATGACCTGCAGCTTCACCCGGGCGAGGACGTCGGCGGGCGTGAAGTGCGACGTCTTGAGGAATTCCTCGTAGGCTTTTTTGGTTTTGAAGTTCTGTTTTTTGATCTGGACGAGTTCGGTCGCAATCTGTTTCTTGGTCACCGTGATGCCCAGTTCTTCGGCCTCGCCCTGGATCCAGATCGCGTCGAGGAGTTCGCCCAGCGCCGCTTTCTTGATTTCTTCGCCTTTTTTCGAGCCTGGCTTGGGCGGCTTTTTCAGGCCGCCGCTGGCGACCTGCTGCAGCACCGCGTGTTTGAAGTCGACTTCGCTGACCGAGCCGACGTCGCTGGGCACGCCCTTGACCAGCGCCACGTCGCCGGAGGGCACGCTGGGCTGGCCAATGCCCTGGGCGATCGCGAAGCCGACGAAGAGGCCGATGAAGACGACCGCGAAGACGACCAGCGCTAACCGCTGGCGGCCGGCTGACTTCCTGGCGCTCGGCTGCTTGCCGCTGCTTTTCCCCCGTTTCGCTCCCACGAAGCCGGCAGCATAGTCAAATTCACTTAAAGCCTGCCTCAACGCGCGCGCGTTCAGGCGGCCGCGGCCTCCGTCGGGCGCCTCGCCTCGCGCAGTCCCGCGGCCAGCGCCAGCACCGCCGTCAGCCGCTCCTCGGGGTCGCCCGCCACCCGCAGCGCCGCGGTCTGCTCGCGCCATTCGTAGAGCGCCCCCTCGACCTGGTCGGTCAGCACGCCCGCCTGGTCGGAGTCGAGCTCGATCCCGGTGACGCTGAGGCGGCCGCCGCGGAACTCGACCGCCCGCGCCCCCGCCAGCCCCAGCTCGATCCGCGCCCGCTGCAGCTTCAGCAGGTTCTCGGCCTGCGGCGGCAGCTGCCCGAAGCGGTCCGAGAGCTCGTCGCGGATCGCCCGCAATTGGCCCGGCTCGCGGGCGGCGACGATGCGGCGGTGGACGTCGATCTTCGCCGCCTCGAAGGGGATGAAGGTGGCCGGCAGGTAGGCGTCGACGGGGACGTCGAGGCGGACCGGCTCCGGCGCCTCCTCGCGCTCGCCGTCGCCCGCCTCGGCCTCGGCCACCGCCTCGTCGATCATCTGGCAGTAGAGCTCGAAGCCGACCGCGGCGACGTGGCCGGACTGCTCGTCGCCGAGCAGGTTGCCGGCGCCGCGGATGTCGAGGTCGCGCATCGCGATCCGGAAGCCGGAGCCGAGCTCGGTGTGGTCGGCGAGGGTCGAGAGCCGGGCGGCTGCGTCCTCGCTCAGCGCCTCGGCCGAGGGGTAGAGCAGGTAGGCGAAGGCGCGCTCGCGAGAGCGGCCGACGCGGCCGCGGATCTGGTAGGCCTGCGAGAGGCCGAGCTGGTCGGCGCGCTCGACGATCAGCGTGTTGGCGGTCGGGATGTCGAGCCCGGACTCGATGATCGTCGTCGTCACCAGGACGTCGGCGTCGCCGCGCAGGAAGCCCAGCATCGTCTCCTCCAGCGCCTGCTCGTCCATCTGCCCGTGGGCTTCGGCGAAGCGCGCCCCCGGTACCAGCGCCCGCAGCCGCTCGGTCGTCTCCGGCAGCGAGTCGACCCGGTTGTGGAGGACGAAGGCCTGGCCGCGGCGCTCGATCTCGCGCGAGATCGCCTTGCGGACCAGGTCCTCGTCGTAGGGGCCGACGTAGGTGCGGACCGGCCGCCGCCCCTCCGGCGGCGTCTCGATCACGGAGATGTCGCGCAGCCCGGCCAGGCTCATCTGCAGGGTGCGCGGGATCGGCGTTGCCGAGAGCGCCAGCACGTCGACCTTCAGCTTCAGCTGCCGCAGCAGCTCCTTCTGCTTGACCCCGAAGCGCTGCTCCTCGTCGACGACGACGAGGCCGAGGTCCTGGGCGCGGACGTCGCGCGAGAGCAGCCGGTGGGTGCCGATCAGGACGTCGACCTTGCCGGCCTCGAAGTCGGCGAGGACGGCTTTCGTCTCCGCCGCCGGGCGCAGGCGGGAGACGCCCTCGACCCGGAACGGGAGGTCGGCGAGGCGCTCGCGGAAGGTGCCGAAGTGCTGCTGGGCGAGGATCGTCGTCGGCACCAGTACCATCACCTGCTTGCCGTCGGCGGCGGCCTTGACCGCCGCCCGCAGCGCCACCTCGGTCTTGCCGAAGCCGACGTCGCCGCAGACCAGCCGGTCCATCGGCCGCGCCGACTCCATGTCGCCCTTGACCGCCTCGATCGCCTCGACCTGGTCGGCGGTCTCGCGGTAGGGGAAGGCCGACTCCATCTCGATCTGCCACTCGCCGTCGGGCGGGAAGGCGTGGCCGCGGCGCGAGCGGCGCTCGGCGTAGAGGTTGAGCAGCTCGCCGGCGATCTCACCGGCGGCGCGGCGCGCCCGCGCCTTCATGTTCTGCCAGCGTTTGCCGCCCAGCGCCGAGAGCGACGGCTCGCCGCCAGCGCCGAGGTAGCGGCTCAGCTTCGCGAGCTGGTCGGTGGGGACGTAGACGCGGTCCTCGCCCTTGTATTCGAGGTAGAGGTAGTCGCGGGTGACGCCGCCGACCTCGCGCGTCTCGAAGCCGGCGAAGCGGGCGACGCCGTGGTCCTCGTGGACGACGTAGTCGCCGACCCGCAGCTCGCTGAAAGCGAGCTGGCCGCGGCCGGCGCCGGGCGCCGACCCCTCGCTGCGGCGGCGGTGGACGAGGCGGCGGAAGGGGAAGACGGCGAGTTTCAGTTCCGGGTCGACGAAGCCCTCGCGCAGGCGCGCCTCGACGAAGGCGAGCCCCGGGTCGGGCGAAAGCCGGCCGCCTTCGAGCAGGCGGGCGTCGAGGCGGTCGAGCCCGTAGCGGGCGCGCTCGGCCTCGCCGCGGCTGTCGAAGGCGACGACGGTGCGGTAGCCGGAGCGGACCAGTTTCTCCAGCTCCGCCTCGGCCTCCTTGACGCTGCGCGCCGGCGACTCGGCGCGGGCGGCGCGGAAGGCGTCCTCGTCGTCCTCGCCGGCGGCGGTCAGCGCCAGCGCGGCGCGCGCGGCCAGCGGCGCCGCGACGTCGACGTAGAGGTGCTGGGCGTCGTCGGCGTGCATCGCCGTGGTCGCGTCCTCCCAGTGGTCGCGCAGCGCCGGCTCGATCTCCTCCGCCGCGGCGAGGACGACGGCGGCCGCGGCCGGGACCAGGTCGAGCGGGGCGCGGAAGCGCTCCAGCGGCAGCAGCTCGGCGAGGTTGGAGGGCCGCTCGCCCTCCTCCGCCGCCTCCATCGCCGCCAGCTCGGCCAGTTCGCGGTGCTCGGCGTCGAGCTCGGCCGCCGGCGCCAGCTCGACCCGCTCCGCCTCGCCCAGCGAGCGCTGGGTGAAGGTCGAGAACCAGCGCATCGACTCGACCTCGTCGCCGAACAGCTCGATCCGCACCGCCCGCTCCTCGGTCGCCGGGTAGACGTCGAGGATGCCGCCGCGGACGGCGAACTGGCCGCGCTCCTCGACCTGCTCGACCCGTTCGTAGCCGGCGGCGACGAGGTCCTCGGCGACGGCGCCGAGCTCGATCTCCTCGCCGCTGGAGATCGCGAAGCCGGCCGGGCGCAGGGAGGCGTCGGGCACCGCCTCGGCGAGCGCGGTGGCGCTGGCGACGACGACCGCGTCGGCTTCGGAGAGGAGCGCGTCGAGGGCGTCGATCCGCAGCCCGACCAGGTGCGGCGGCGGCGTCACGTGGGAGGCGTAGCCGGTCCCGCGCGAGGGGTAGAGGCGGACCCGGCGCGGCGCCAGGTAGGCGCGCAGGTCGGCGGCGAGGTCGCGGGCGGAGCGGTCGTCGGCGGCGACCAGCAGCGCCGGGCGGTCGGCGAGGGCGCGGTCGTCCTCGAGCAGCGCCGCCAGCAGCAGCGGCCGCAGCATCGCCGAGGCGCGCACGCTCACCGCCTCTCCCCCAGCGGCCGCCGCGCGCACGCGGCCGGCGAGCGCGTGGACGCGCTCGTTCTCGGCGGCGATCTCGATAAGTGGGCGAAGACTCATGGCAGCAAAAACGCCCAGATCCTCGGATCCGGCCGTGAGTCGATTCTAGGCGGCGCTCAATCCGGGGGTGGGAGGCCTGGGCCGGTGCGAGCCCAGTCGACCTGGCCGATGCCCTCGAGCTTCGAGCGGCCGACGATGTCATCCCACTCGTGCAGCATCCGCTTCAGGCGGGCGACCGCCTCCGGTGGGTGGGCGGCGACCGCGGCGGCCAGCTCCAGCGCCGCCGCCTCGGTCGCCGCGGCGGGGGCGACGCGGTTGACGAGGCCGAGCCGCAGCGCCTCGTCGGCGCCGATCGTGCGCGAGCTCAGCAGCAGGTACTTGGCGGCGGCGAGGCCGCAGAGGGTGACCAGGCGGGCGGGGCCGACCGGCACCCCCAGCGCCGCGCCGGGGAAGCGCATCCGCAGGTTGGCGCCGCCGACCCGCAGGTCGCAGGCGACGGCGATCTCGGCGCCGCCGCCGACGACGTCGCCGTGGCAGGCGGCGATCGTCGGCTTCGGGAAGGCGACGATCTCGTCGTAGAGGTCGGCGAAGAGCTGCATGCGGCGAACCTTGCCCTCCTCGTCGAGCTGCTCGCGGACGTCGGCGCCGGCGGAGAGGCCGAGCTGGTCGGCCGAGCTGATCGTCAGCACCCGCACCGCCTCGTCGCCGCGGGCGACCGCCAGGTGCTCGAGCAGTTCGCCCAGCATCTGGGTGTTGATCGCGTTGCGGGCCTCGGGGCGCTGGAGGCGCAGCAGGGCGACGCCGTTCTCGTGCAGCTCGTAGCTGGTCAGCTCGCTCACGGCGCGGAACCTAGCTGCTCGACCAGCCGCTCGGTCTCGCCGGCGGCGCCCGCGATCAGTCCCTCGACCTCGGCCTTCGGCTCGCGAAAACGTCCCAGCACGTAGGCGGAAACGACCTCCGGATCGGTCGAGTCGGGCCGCCCCACCCCGACCCGGACCCGCCAGAACTCGGCATCGCCGAAGCCGCGCCTGAGGCTCTTGAGGCCGTTGTGGCCGGCGAGGCCGCCGCCTAGCCGGGTCTTGATCTCGCCGAACGGGAGGTCGATCTCGTCGTGGACGGCGACGACGCGGTCGAGGGGCACCTTGAGCGAGCCGCGGGCGGGGCCAGCGGAGTCGCCGGAGGCGTTCATGAAGGTCTGCGGCAGCAGCAGCGCCACCCGCGGCCCGCCCGGCCCGGCCCGGCCTTCGAACAGCTCGGCGCCGAACTTCCGTCGCGGCCGCGGCAGGTCCCAGCGCCGTGCCAGCTCCGCGGCGACGTCGAAGCCGACGTTGTGGCGGCTGCCGGCGTGCTCGGGCCCGGGGTTGCCGAGGCCGACGATGAGGATGCGCTCACCCTGCTCGCCGCGCTGGCGGCGGCGCAGCAGCGGCAGGAGCTACTCGCCCTCGGACTCGCCCGAATCGCCCTCGGCGGACTCGCCCTCGGCCGCCTCGCCCTCGCCGACCACCTCGGTCTCCTCCTCGACCTCGGGCTCGGGCGCCTCTTCGACCCGCGGCGGCGAGAGGGTGACGATCGTGACCTCCTCGAGGTCGTCGGCGACGAAGGTGACGCCATCGGGAGCGGCGACGGTCGAGAGCTGCAGGGTGTCGTTGATCTCCATCGCCGAGACGTCGACGACGATCTGGTCGGGGATGTCGGTCGGCAGCGCTTCGACCGTGATCTCGCGGGTGACGTGCTCGAGCACGCCGCCGCCTTTGACCCCGGGCGCGGTCTCGGCTCCCTCGAGCTCGATCGCGACCTCGGCCTGGATTGCCTCGTCGAGCTTGACCTGCTGCAGGTCGAGGTGCTGGATACTGCCGCGGACCGGGTGCAGCTGCTGCTCCTTGACCACGACCGGGACGGCTTTGCTGCCCTCGACCTGGAGGTCGAACAGCGCCGCGCCCTCGCCGATGATCGTCCGCAGCTCGCGTTCGGAGACCTGGAACGGGATCGCCTCCGAGCCGCCGGAGTAGACGACGCCCGGGACCAGTCCGGTGCCACGCAGGCGACGGGAGGAACGGGAGCCGAACTCCTCGCGGGGAGCGACCTTCAGGGTTGAGCGTCCAGCGGCCATCGGACGGGAGAGAATAGAGAACCCGACGCCAAACAGAAGCTGTGGCAACCTTCGCGGCATGGCCGACGACTCGAAGATCCCCAAGGGCAGGCTGCGCCGCTCGGCCAAGCTGGGCTCGATCGTCGGCGTCCAGGGCGCTCGCTACGCCGGCACCAAGGCGACCAACGTCGGCCGCTCCGAGGAGGGCAGCAAGGAGCGGCTCGAGCAGCGCCACCTGGAGACGGCGATGAAGATGGTCGGGGCGCTGGGCCAGATGAAGGGGGCGGCGATGAAGCTGGGGCAGTTCGCCTCCTTCATCGACACCGAGTTCATCCCCGAGGAGTACCGCGAGATCTACCAGGAGCAGCTGGCGAAACTGCGCACCGACGCGCCGGCGATGCCGTGGGAGAAGGTCGAGAAGGTGCTGGCGGAGGAGTACGACGGCGAACCGCTCTCCGAGCTCTTCGCCGAGATCGAGACCGAGGCCTTCGCCGCCGCCTCGATCGGCCAGGTGCACCGGGCCGAGCTGCTCGACGGCCGCGCCGTCGCGGTCAAGATCCAGTACCCGGGGATCGCCGAGGCGCTGGAAGCGGACCTGCGCAACGCCGGCACCCTGGTGCGGCTGGCGCGGGCGATTGCCCCCGGCCTCGACGCCAAGGCGATCGCCGAGGAGCTGAGCGAGCGGGTGATGGAGGAGCTCGACTACGAGTACGAGGCGCAGAACCAGCGCTCCTTCGCCCGCGCCTACCGCGAACACCCCTTCATCTACGTGCCGGAAGTGATCACCCGGCTCTCGCGGCGGCGGGTCCTAGTCACCGAGCTGGTCGAGGGGATGGGCTTCGAGCAGATCAAGCAGCTGCCGCACGAGGAGCGCAGCCGCTTCGGCGAGATCGTCTTCCGCGGCAGCTTCGGCTCGATCTACCACCTGCAGCACTTCAACGCCGACCCCCACCCCGGCAACTACATCCTCATGCACGACGGCCGCGTCGCCTTCCTCGACTTCGGGATGACGAAGAAGCTCGACCGCGAGCAGATCCTGCTCGAGCAGCGCGCCTTCGACGCCGCCTCGCGCAACGATCCCGAGGCCTTCCGCCGGGCGCTGCACGAGCTCGGCTTCATCAAGAAGCCCTCGAAGCTCGACGCCGAGCGGCTAATGGACCACATGCGCGCGGTCGGCGGCTGGTACGTCGAAGACCGCGAGATCGAAATCACCGCGCGGCGGGTGATGAAGATCATCGAGTCGACCAACGACCCGCGCTCGGAGTACTTCGACCTGCTGCGGCGCGAGTCGATCCCGGCCGACGAGCTGATGGGGCGGCGGATGGAGATCGGCGTCGTCGCCGTGCTCGGGCAGCTGCGGGCGAAGCGCAACTGGCACCGGATCGCCCGCGAGTGGGTCTACGCCGACCCGCCGGCGACCGAGCTGGGGGCGCTGGAGTGGGACTACTTCGAGGAACGCGGGCTCAAGCGAACGCCGGGCCTGGCCGAAACGACCTAGACCGACGACCACAGGAGGAGCGGCAATGAGCAGGATCAAACGCGGTTGGGGGCTGGCGAAGAAGAGCTGGGGGCTGCTGCGCGAGCATCGGGAACTGCTCCGCTTCCCGCTCTACGGCGCCCTCGCGACGATCCCGCTGGCGATCGTCTTCCTCGGCCCTGGCATCTACTTCCTCGCCGAACACGAGCTCGGCGGCGCGATCCCGCTGCTGGTGATCGGCGTCTATGTGCTCAGCGTCGTCGGCATCTACTTCAGCGTCGGCCTCGCCGCCGCCGCCGACAAGATCTTCCGCGGCGAGCCGGCGACGGTCGCCGACGGCCTCGCCGTCTCCCGCGCCCGCTTCAGCCAGATCTGCGGCTGGGCGGCGGTCTCGACCGCGATCAGCGTGCTGATGGGAGTGCTCGAGAACCAGGGCGGGCTGGGCGGTCAGATCGCCGGCCGCCTCGTCGGCGCCGCCTGGTCGCTGGTCACCTTCCTCGCCGTGCCGGTGATCGCGATCGAGGGCACCGGTCCGTTCGAGACGCTGAAGCGCTCGGCCTCGATGTTCCGCCAGCGCTGGGGCCAGCAGATCACCGGCAACGTCGCGATCGGCGCCGCGGTCTTCCTGCTGGGGATGCTGCCGGCCGCGATCCTGATCGCCGTCGGCGTCGTCCTCTGGTCCTCGGTCCCCTTCCTCGGCGCCCTGCTGGCGGTCGTCGGCGCCCTGGCTCTGGTGGTCGCGATGCTGGTCTCGCGGGCGCTGAGCGGGATCTTCGGCGTCGCCCTCTACCGCTACGCGCTAGACGGCCAGGCCGTCGGCGGCTTCACCGCCGGCGAGCTGGAGTCGGCGATCAAGCCGAAGAAGGGCCGCGGCGCACCGCCGACGGCGACGCCGGGCACGGTCTGAGCGACGCTTGATGAGTTGACCCGGCTATAGCCGGGTCAACTCATCAAGCGCGCGAACAGGCGCGGGTCGTTGGAGCAGAGGCCGCTGACGCCGGCGTCGACCAGCTTGCGCATCCGCGCCTCGTCGTCGACGGTCCAGGCGATCAGCTCGACCTTGGCGAGCTCGCAGATGCGGGCGAGGCGAGGGCTGACCAGGGGGTGGTAGACCCACATCGCGGCGACCCCGAACTGCGGCAGCTTCTCCGCCGCCAGACCGGGCAGGCGGTGCCGCATCCCGACCAGCGCCGCCAGCAGCGCCGGCTTCGCCCAGCGCTTCGAGGTCCAGTCCTTGGTCACCTTGGGATAGGTCCAGCCACGCCGCAGCGCCGGTTCCAGTTCGAGGACCCGTTTCAACGTGTACATCTCCATCGTCGAGATCATCGCCCTGGGGATCAGGTCGCGCTCGCGCAGCGCCGCGACGATCTCCTCCTCGCGGCCCGGCAGCTTGAGGTCGAGGTCGATCTCGACCCCGTCCAGCGGCGGCGCGAGGAAGGCGTCGAGCGCCTCGGTCAGCGCCAGCGGCGTGCGCTGCGTAGCGTCGGCCCAATCGTGGGCGACGACCAGCGGCGCCCGCTGCTCGAGCGGCAGGTGCGCGTCGGCCAGCCAGAGCACGTCGAACTCGATCGTGTCGACGCCGGCGGCCACCGCCGCCGCGAAGCTCTCCAGCGTGTTGCCGGGCGCGATCAGGTCGGCGCCCTTGTGGCCGACCAGGCGCAACCCGTTGGCTCCCACGGCGGCCAGGGCTAGAAGAGCTGGTTCTCGCCGGCGAAGATCTCGGAGACCGAGTCGTCGGTGAAGATGCGCCGGATCGAGTCGGCGAAGGTGCTGGCGGTGGAGAGCACGGTGATGTTGTCCGGGGCGCCGGGGCGCAGCGGCAGGGTGTCGGTGACGACGATCTGCTCGATCGCCGAGTTGGCGAGCCGCTCGTAGGCGGGGCCGGAGAAGACGCCGTGGGTGGCGCAGGCGATCACCCGCGCCGCGCCCTCGTCGAGCACGGTCTGGGCGGCGGCGCAGAGGGTGCCGGCGGTGTCGATCATGTCGTCGACCAGGACCGCGGTCTTGCCCTTGACGTCGCCGACCACGTAGCCGATCTCCGCCACCTGCTGGGCCGGGCGCTCCTTCTCCATCACCGCCCAGTGGGTGCCGACGCGGCGGGCGAAGTTGCGCGCCGTCTTCACCCGGCCGGCATCGGGGGAGACGATCACCAGCTCGTCGGTCAGTTCCTGGTCGGAGAACCACTGGGTCAGCATCGGCATCGCCGTCATGTGGTCGACCGGGACGTGGAAGAAGCCCTGCACCTGGCCGGCGTGGAGGTCCATGGTGAGGATGCGGTCGACGCCTACCCCCTCCAGGCACTTGGCGACGATCCGGGCCGAGATCGGCTCGCGCGGGGCCGACTTCTTGTCCTGGCGGGCGTAGCCGTACCAGGGCATCACGGCGATGATCCGGTGGGCGGAGGCGCCCTGGGCGGCGTCGATCATCGTCAGCAGCTCGATCAGCGAGTCGTTCGGGGTCATCCCGCTCTGCTCGTTGGCGCAGGTCGACTGGACGAGGAAGACGTCGGCGCCGCGGATCGACTCCTCGTAGCGGCAGTAGACCTCGCCGTTGGCGAAGGTCTTCAGGGTCACCGCGCCGACGTCGAGTTCGAGCTTGCCGGCGACCTTGGCGGCGAGGTCCATCGAGCTGCGGCCGCCGAAGACCATCATCCGCTTCGAGTAGTCGTGCTGGATGGCGGACCCGGTCTGCGGGTGATCCTCGATCGTGCTCACGGGCTCTGTTCCTCTCGCATCTTCGCCGCCTTCTCGGCGGCGTATCCGTCGATGTTCCGTTGCGTGTTCTCGCTCACGGCCAGCGCCCCCTCGGGCACGTCGTCCTTGATCACTGCGCCAGCGGCAGTGTAGGCGGAGTCGCCGACTTCTACCGGCGCGATCAGCATCGTGTCAACGCCGACCCTGGCATCGCGGCCGATTACGGTCCGGTGCTTGCGGAATCCGTCGTAGTTGGCGGTGATCGTGCCGGCGCCGAGGTTGCTGCCGGGGCCGACGTCGGCGTCGCCGATATAGGCCAGGTGCGGGACCTTCGCCCCCTTGCCGAGGTGCGAGTTCTTGATCTCGACGAAGGCGCCGGCCTTGGCGCCGGCGTCGAGCGCGGCGCCGGGGCGCAGGTAGGCGAAGGGGCCGACCGCGCAGCCGTCGAGCACCTCGCACTCGACCAGGTGCGAGCGGACGACGCTGGACTCGGCCCCGACGGCGCTGTCGACCAGCGTCGTCAGCGGCCCGACCACGGCATGGGCGCCGACCGTGGTCGCGCCGCGGAGGCTGGTGCCGGGCTCGATCCGGGCATCGGCGCCGATCTCGACGCCGGCGTCGACCCAGGTCGAGGCGGGGTCGACGACGGTGACCCCGGCCAGCATGTGGGCCTCGAGCAGGCGGCGGCGGGCCTCGGCCTCGACCGCGGCGAGGTCGACCCGGTTGTTGACGCCCATCGTCACCGCGAGGTCGTCGGCGAGGTGGGCGGCGACGGTGTGGCCGGCCTCGCGCAGGGCCGGGAAGACGTCGGGCAGGTAGTACTCGCCCTGGGCGTTGTCGTTGGAGAGAGTGGCGAGAGCGGTGGCCAGCGGCGCCGCGTCGAAGGCGTAGGTGCCGGCGTTGATCTCGCGAATAGCCAGCTGCTCGGGATCGGCGTCGCCGGCGGCTTTGGCCTCGACCACGCGCTCGACCTCGCCGGAGGCGGCGCGGACGACGCGGCCGTAGGCGGCGGGGTCGTCGAGCTCGATCGTCAGCATCGTCGCCGCCGCCGGCGAGCTGGCGTGGGCCTCGAGCAGGGCGGCGATCGTGGCGCTGGAGATCAGCGGCACGTCGCCGGAGAGGACCAGCACGGTCTCGCTCTCCTCGATCAGCGGCAGCGCCGCCCGGATCGCGCCGCCGGTGCCGTCGGGCTCGGGCTGGGTGACGATCTGGACCTTGTCGGGCAGGCCGCTGACGATGTCCTGGTCCGGCGAGACGATCGCCACCACCCGCCCGGCGCCGGCCTCGCGCGCGGCCAGAATCGGCCAGGCGACGATCGCCCGCCCGCAGACGGGATGGAGCATCTTCGGCGTTGACGAGCGCATTCGGGTGCCCTCGCCAGCCGCCATGACCAGGACCAATGGCGAACTCACCCGGGGAATCGTATTGGGGTACGAGGGTCCTGTCAGGCGGGGCGCCCCGGCGCACGGGTCCTGTCGGCGCGAGCTTCCGTCCCGTGGACGAATAACCGCGACGCCGCGGCGTGTCTGGACCAAGCAGTTCAAGGGACGCAGGGAGCGTGGTGTGCTCTGCACACGAGCGACCGAGGACGCCGGGATGCGCCGCTCTAGGCGCGTCCGCCGCGAGCTAAGTCGCGACCAACGAGAGCGACGCTGGTCAGCGTCCAGCCGGCGAAGATCAGGTCGATGCCGACCAGGAGGCCGATCGCCCAGTCGGCGGAGCTGGGGAACTTGGCGAGGACGAGGATGCCGATCAGCAGGCCGGCGACGCCGCTGAGGCCGACCAGGCCGGCGTTGGGCTGACCGCGGCCGAGGAAGGCGACGGTGACCCGGGTCAGACCCATGAAGAGGAAGTAGATGCCGAGCACGAGGGTCAGGGTGAGGGTGCCGTTGTGGGGTTCGACGATCAGCCAGACGCCGACGACGACGGTCAGCGCCGCCCAGATCAGGCGCACGACCACGGTCCCGACCGAGTGCGCAGAGAACGCCGCCGCGACCAGGAAGACACCGGCGATCAGCAGGATCCAGCCGATGAAGATCGCCGTCCCGACCGAGGCCACCTCGGGCACGACGATCGCGATGCAGCCGACGACGATCGCCAGCACGCCGACGGTCATCAGCGCCTTCCAGCTCTTCGCCAGCCCTGCGCGAATCTCCGGGTCCAAAGAAGCTCCTCCGACCTCCACGCGAGAAACCCTAAGCGCCGGTGCGGACGCCCTCGGCCGCCTCCCGCGCGCGCTGCCGTTCGTAGAAGCGAACCCACTTGCGCACCGCGTTGTCGGAGACGCCGTACTTGCGCCCGACCGCGAGATAGCTCGTCGCCGCGATCTCAGCCAGGAGCTTCTCGTACGGCGGCCGCTCGACTTTGCGGTAACGAGCCACCGGCACCCCGCGCCGGCCTGGACGCTTCCGGGTCAGCCCCGCACGGTCCCATCGCACTCCACACCGGCGCGAGCAATATCGCTGACTCGCGTACCGAGGAACAAACTCCTCCCTACAGCGCAAGCATTGACGCTTGGCCCGCTCAATCCGATTCCGCCGCCCGCAATGCGTGTCGAGCGTCGCCGCACAGTTCGGGCAGACCATCTGCAAGTTCTCCAGGCGATGGTCGTCGCGAACGCCGTTGATGTGATCCAGGATCATCGACATCGGGCGGCCTCTCCAGATCTCCCCCTGGCCGCACAGCTCGCACCGCGGCTCCTTCAGTCCCTCCGCAAGGAGCCGCCGCTTGATGTTCTGCCGGGAGTGAGAGGACCCCTGCACCAGCACCTCCGACAGAGGTTTCTGCTTTCGAGTTAGGTTCTCGCCGCACCTGGCCCGTGGGTCGAAGTGCTCGGTGGGTATCTCCCAGATCTCAGCGTATTTCTTGAGGACTCGCCAGGCGCCGCCCGACGAGCAGAGGCCAAGTCGCCGCAGGCTCTCCGCCCACGACTTCGAAGCGCCGATCGCCGCCCTCGCCTCCGCTTTGGTGTAGCTGAGCCTTCTCCCTGCCATCGAACACATGTTCGCAAATGAGTCGGATGACTTTCCCGAACTCGAACCGGCAACACAGCAAGAGGGAGAACTGGGGAGCCCGGGTTCGAACCGGGGATGCGGCATCCAAAGTGCCGAGTGTTACCTACTACACCACTCCCCAAAGGGACCCGAAGAAGCTTAAGCCCCTAATCCTCGGAGCCGCGCGGGACCTTGCCGCCCTTGGCGCCGGGCTCGAGGGCCGGGCCGCGGGGGGAGGCGATGCCGAGGACGCGCATCGCCTTGAGGCCGAGGCCGAGCTTCTCGCGGCCCTCGGTGGCGGAGACGTCGTGACCGCAGAGCTCGCGCACGCGCTCGAGCCGGTAGCGGACCGTGTGGCGGTGGGTGAAGAGCTGTTTGGCGGTGGCGGCGACGTTGCCGTCGTTGTCGAGGTAGGCCTCGACGGTCGCGACCAACTCGGTCTCGTACTGCTCGTCGTAGCGGGAGAGCGGCTCGATCGTCTCCGCGTAGAAGCGTTCGAGCTCGCCCGGGTCCTCGCTCATCGCCGGCAGCAGCAGCCGGTAGGCGCCGGTGTCCTCGAAGGCGAGCAGCGAGCGCCCCTCGGCCTCGCCGACGTTGACCGCCAGCCGCGCCTCGCTGCCGGCGCGGTAGAGGTCGACCGGGTCGGCGCAGCGGCGGCTGCGGCCGGTGGTGATGTGGAAGCCGGAGAGGCTGTCGTCGAGCTCGCGGGCGAGGCCGGCGGCGGCGCGGGCGAGGCGCTCGTCGTCGGCGGCGGGGACGATCGCGGCGACCTCGGCCGCGACCTCGTCGTCCGCGGCGCTGGCAATCGAGCCGGGGGCGAGCGAGCGCAGCGCCCGCATCGCCAGGGTCAGCACCCGCTCGCGCCAGTCGCCGGTCTGCGCCGCTCGCGGCGCCACTCGCAGCACCAGCACGCCGGCGCCGCGGTCGAGGTCGGCGCCGAGCTCGGCGCCGCGGGCGACGATGTCGCCGCGGTCGGTCACCTCGCGCGCCAGCACCGCGGCGACGAAGGCGCTGGCGACCTCCTCGCTCTCCCACTCGGGCGCGCGCGAGCGCTCCAGCTCCAGCGCCAGCAGCGTCGTCACCATCCGCGCGATCGCCGCTTCCGGCGCCACCTTGGCGCGGTAGCGCAGCTCGCCGACGACCGCGTCGGCGACCCGCAGCTCGACCGCGGTCACCCCCTCCCCCGCCGAGAGCAGCTTCTGCTCCTGGTCCGGGGAGGCGCCGGCGACCGCGAGCACGGCGCTGGAGCGGTCGATCAGGACGACGCTGGCGTCGAGCACGCGGGCCGCGGCGCGCGCCACCGCGGGCAGGCCGGCGCCCGACTCGACCGCATCGGAGAGCGCGTCGAGAAGTCCCAGATCGCCGCCCTTTGCAGGGCTTTCGGCCCCTTTCGAAGTTGCCGGCATCGGCCCATTATCCCCAGGCCCGCCGCCCGCGGGCTAGTTGGTGTGGAGGAATTCGGAGATGTCCGGATACCAGTGGACGATCGCCAGCCCGATCGCGACTCCGATCACCAGCAGCGAGGCGAGCACGAAGAGCGAGAGGAAGCCGGCCGCCGTCTTCTCCCAGATGCGGCCGTGGGCGCTCAGCGCCGGACTCAGGATCAGGGTCACGAAGAGGACCAGGCAGATCACCCCGGCGGCGCCGAAGAGGAAGTACTGGTGACCGATTTTTGCCAGCGCGTAGAGCGTCACGACAGGGGATTCTGGCGCAACTGGGAGATGACGAGGGCGACGGCGGCGCTGAGCGCGAAGCAGGCGGCCCCCAGCGCCCAGCCGCCGCTGACGTCGCTGAGGTAATGGACGTTGAGGTAGACGCGGGAGAGGCCGACGAGGACGGTGAGCGCGATCCCGGCGGCGACGACCGCCGCCTTGCGGGCCATCCCCGGCCGCAGCCGCAGCACGATCGTCACCGCCAGCCAGACGTAGAGGACCGAGTGGGCGGCATGGCCGCTGGGGAAGGAGGAGCCGGAGTAGTGCTGCAGCGGCTGCTCGGGCCGCGGCCGGTCGACCGCCAGCTTGAGCTCGTGGATGCCGATCGAGGTCAGCGTCATCCCGGCCAGCAGCACCCCGAGCTCGACCCAGTGGCGGCGGGCGAGGAGGAAGGCCGCGCAGACGACGGTCAGGCCCCAGGTGACGGCGCCCGAGCCGAGTTCGGTGAAGACCTTGGCGAAGCTGGTCAGCCAGCCGGCGTGGAGGCTTGCGGCGACTTCGATCGCGGTCAGGTCGCCGGGCGTCGGCCCCGGTTCGCGGCCGACCAGGACCGCGTAGGCAACGAGCACGAAGAGGGCGACCGCGAGCACCGCGAGCAGCGAGGTGAATTCGAGCCCGAAGCCGCCGCCGGGGGTGATCCGGTCCTCGAGGAAGCGCAGCTGCCGCTGGTAGCGGCGCCCGAGCGCGACCAGCCAGCGGCTGGCGGCGTGGGAGTCCAGCCAGCGCACGGCGGCACGGCGGTTGGCGGCGACGCGGAGGTGGCGGTGGAGGGCGACGGCGGCGACCACGGCGGCGATCAGCACCCCCAGCAGCAGGGCGCCTTTGCCGGCGTAGTCGATGACAGTGTCGATGCTGCGCGAGAAGGCGTAGCCGAGCACCACGCAGGTGCCCACCCAGAGCCCGCAGCCGAGCACGCTGTAGGGCAGGAAGACGCGGTAGCGCATCCCCGAGCTGCCGGCGATGAAGGGGGCGAAGGCGCGCACGAAGCCGACGAAGCGGCCGAGGAAGATCGTTTTGCCGCCGTGGCGGGCGAAGAAGTCGTCGACCCGTTCGAGCCGCTCCTCGCCGAGGCCGAAGCGGGGCCCGTGGCGCTGCAGGAACTCGCGGCCGAGGCGGCGACCGACGAAGAAGCTGGTGGTGTCGCCGGCGCAGGCGGCGAACCAGGCGATCGCGATCGTCAGGTAGACGTCGGTGGCGCCCTGCCCGGCGACGGCGCCGCCGAGCAGCATCACCGTCTCGCCGGGGGCGACGAGGCCGACGAAGGCGCCGGTCTCGGCGAAGGCGAAGAAACCGACGAGGAGGTAGGTCCAGGCGCCGAGCGCGTTGGCGACGTCCTCCAGCACCTGCTCGAGGTCGACGAGCTGGGTGAAGGCGACGTAGACGGCGAGCGCGGCGAGCGCGGCCGCCCCGCGCAGGGCCCACCTGCGCTGGCGCTCGCTCCCCGGCAGCTTCAAGGCGCGCTCCCGGCCGCGCAGACGATCGCGTCGTCGCGGTCGATCGCGGCGGCGGCGGCGCTGGCGGCGGCGAGGTCGGCGAAGAGCCCGACCGCGGTCGGGCCGGAGCCGCTCAGCAGCGCCACCGGGGCGCCGGCTTCGCGCAGCTCGTCGAGCGCGTCGCCGATCGCCGGTCGCAGCGAGCGGGCCGGCGCCTCGAGGTCGTTGACGAGCAGCTCCGGGTAGGCGAGCGGCGAGGCGCCGGCGCCGGCCGCGGCGCGCAGGCGAGCGGCGAGGCCCTCGAGCTCCCCGCCGTCGCGACCGAGTCCAAGCCGGTCCGCCTCGGCGAAGACATCGGCGGTGCGCAGGCCGCCGCCGTCGGGCAGCAGCACGGCGGCGTGGGCGGTGGGCTGGGGTAGCGGCTCGACCCGCTCGCCGGCGCCGCGGACCAGCGCCAGCCCCGGCCGCAGCTGCGAGGGCACGTCGGCGCCCAGCTCCGCCGCCAGCCCCTGCAGGTCGGCGACCTCGCCGGCGGCGAGGCGCAGGACCGCGGCGGCGTCGCCGCTGCCGCCGCCGAGCCCGGCGGCGACCGGCACCCGCTTCTCGATCTCGACCCGCAGCGGCTCCCGCTCCCAGCCCCGCCGGCGCAGCGCCGCCAGCGCCCGCGCGGCGAGGTTCTCGCCCTCGACGCCGGGGCAGATCACCTCGTCCCCGGGGCCGCCGGCGGGCGAGACCTCGATCAGGTCGGCCAGCGCCAGCGGCTCGAACAGCGAGCAGAGCTCGTGCAGGCCGTCCCCGCGGCGCTCGCCGAGGTAGAGGCAGAGGTTGAGCTTGGCGGGGGCGTGGACGAGCATCGGCGGGAGGCGGCCGGCGATCAGCGCCTGGCCTGGAGCTTGGCGGACAGGGCGGCGAACTCGGATGGCGAGAGCGACTCGGCGCGGGCGTCCTCGGGCAGGCCGAGCGCGGCCAGCGCCGCCCGCGCCGGCGCCAGGGAGCCCGCCTGAGCGTGCTCGAGCGAGCGCGCCAGCGACTTGCGGCGGTGGGCGAAGGCGGCGCGGACGAGGGCCCGCGTCGCCGGGTCGGCGGCGGGTCCGGTGCGGCGCAGGCGCAGGATCGCCGAGTCGACCCGGGGCCGCGGGCGGAAGACGGCGGGGTCGACGCGGCGCACCAGCTCGACCTCGCAGGCGAGCTGGACGAGCACGCTGGGCGAGCCGTAGGTGCGGTTGCCGTGGGCGGCGCGCAGGCGCTCGGCGATCTCGAGCTGGACCATCACCGTCCAGCTCGCCAGCGCCGGCAGCAGCTCGATCGTCCGCAGCAGCAGCGGCGTCGCCACCGCGTAGGGCAGGTTGGCGACCATCGCCGTCGGCGCCGGCGCCAACGTCGCCAGGTCGAGCTTCATCGCGTCGCCCCAGTGCAGCTCGACGTTGGGCAGGGCGGCGAGCGGCGCCAGCGCCGGCTCGAGGCCGCGGTCGATCTCGACCGTGTGCAGGTGTGCGGCGGCGGCCGCCAGGCGCTCGCTCAGCACCCCCTCGCCGGCGCCGACCTCGAGCACGACGTCGCCCGGCGTCAGCCCGGCGTCGCGGACGATCGCCGCCAGCAGGTTGGGGTCGGCGAGGAAGTTCTGGCCCAGGCGCACCAAGGTCGGGCGCCTACCAGGCGAAGAGCGCGCGGGCGTTGGCCTCGACCGTCCGCTCCAGCTCCTCGTAGGAGACGCCGCGGGCCGTGGCGACCGCCTGCGCGGTCAGCACCACGTTGGCGGGCACGTTGCGCTCGCCCCGCTTCGCCTGCGGGGTCAGGTAGGGGGCGTCGGTCTCGACCAGGATCCGCTCCGCCGGGACCGCGGCGGCGGCGTCGCGCAGCTCCCCCGAGCGCGGGTAGGTCGAGTTGCCGGCGAACGAGCAGTACCAGCCGCGCGCGGCCGCCTCGCCGACCCTGGCCGGGGCCGAGAAGCAGTGCAGGATCACCGGCTGGCCCGCGGCGGCGGCGTCGAGCGTGGCGAAGATCTCGTCGATCGCGGCGCTGGACCCCTCGGCGTCGCGGGCGTGGATCACGGTCGGCAGCCCGAGCTCGCGGGCGATCTCGATCTGGGCGGCGAAGGCGCGGCGCTGGTCCTCGGGGTCGGCGCTGTCACGGTAGAAGTCGAGGCCGGTCTCGCCGATCGCCCGCACCTTCGGGTGGGCACCGAGGCGGGCGATTTCCGCCGCCGCCGCGTCGTCGAACCCGCTCGCCGCGTTGGGATGCCGGCCGACCGCGGCGAAGACCTCCGGGTGGGCCTCGGCGGCGGCGATCGCGGCCGCGTTGGTCTCGGCGTCCATGCCGATCGTCAGCAGCCTCCCCACCCCCGCCGCGGCCGCCGCCGCGACCAGCTCGGCCTCGGGCCCGTCGCAGAGCGAGAGGTGGGTGTGGGAGTCGATCATCGCCGCTCAGCCTAAGTGACCGCTCCCGGCCGGGAGATCGGAATAGCCTTCTGCCGATGGCCGACTTCGCCGACCACTACCGCGAGATCTACATGCTCGGCCTCAGCGGCCAGACGCCGGCGGTGCCGGTCTCGATCGCCGAGCTGGAGCGCCGCGCGATCGCGGCGATGGAGCCGAAAGCGGCCAACTACGTCGGCGCCGGCGCCGGCAGCGAGGACACGATCCGCGCCAACGCCGAGGCCTTCCGCCGCCACCGCATCGTGCCGCGGATGCTGCGCGACGTCAGCCGGCGCGACCTCGCGACCACCGTGCTCGGCACGGCGATGCCGGCGCCGCTGATGCTGGCGCCGATCGGCGTCCAGGCCGTCCTCCACGAGGAGGGCGAGCTGGCGACGGCGCGGGCCGCGGCGGCGGTGGGGACGCCGATGATCGCCAGCACCGCCTCGCACTTCAGCCTCGAGGAGATCGCCGTGGCCGGCGGCGAGGCGCCGCGCTGGTTCCAGCTCTACTGGGCCAACGACCGCGACCTGGTCGAGAGCTTCGTCGGCCGCGCCGAGCGCGCCGGCTACGGCGCCATCGTCGTCACCGTCGACACCTTCATCCCCGGCTGGAAGCCGCGCGACCTGCAGCAGGCCTGGCTGCCCTTCCTCAACGGCATGGGCGTCGCCAACTACTTCCAGGACCCGGTCTTCCGCGCCGGGCTGGAGCGGACGCCGGAGGAGGACCAGGGCGCCGCCACCGGCCACTTCCTCGGCGTCCAGGCCAACCCGGCGCTGAGCTGGGACGACCTCGCCTGGCTGCGCGAGCGGACCTCGCTGCCGATCGTCCTCAAGGGGATCCAGCACGCCGACGACGCCCGCGAGGCGGCGCGGCGCGGGGTCGACGGCATCGTCGTCTCCAACCACGGCGGCCGCCAGGTCGACGGCGCGATCGCCTCGCTCGACGCCCTGCCGCCGATCGCCGCGGCGGTCGGCGGGGAGCTGGCGATCCTCTTCGACAGCGGCGTCCGCGGCGGCGCCGACGTGCTCAAGGCTCTCGCCCTCGGCGCCGACGCGGTCTGCCTCGGCCGTCCCTACCTCTGGGGCCTCGCCCTCGACGGCCAGGCCGGGGTCGAAGCGGTGCTGAAGATGGTCCTCGGCGAGCTCGACCTGACGATGGCCCTCTGCGGCCTCACCCGCCCCGACCAGCTCGGCCCGGACTGCCTGGCCGCTTAGTCCTCGATCTTCGGGAACAGCGGCGGCACCCGCTCGACCGCCTGGCCGCCGCGGCGCGAGCCGAGCTCGGCCAGGGCCCGGCCCTCTTCCCCCAGCGCCGCCAGCAGCGTCGCGCTGGTCCGCGGCAGGTAGGGGACGAGCAGCAGCGTCGTCACCCGCAGGCCCTCGACCAGGTTGTAGAGGACTTCGTCGAGCCGCTCGGGGTCGGCCTCGTCCTTGGCCAGCACCCACGGCTGGGTCTCCTCGACGAAGCGGTTGAGCCGGCGCACCAGCTTCCAGGCCTCCTCCAGCGCCTGGCTCAGCTCGGCCCGGTCGAGCAGCTCGCTGAAACGCCCCACCACCCCTTCGAAGTCCTCGGCCAGGGTCGCGTCGACGGCGGCCTCGGGCACGGTGCCGGCGCGGTAGCGCTCGACCATCGCCAGCACCCGGCTGGCGAGGTTGCCGTAGTCGTTGGCGAGCTCGGTCTCGTAGCGGGCCTCGAAGCCGGCGGTCGAGATCGAGCCGTCCTGGCCAAAGCTGACCTCGCGGAAGCAGTAGTAGCGCAGCGCGTCGGCGCCGAAGCGCTCGATCACCGCGAACGGGTCGAGCACGTTGCCGAGCGACTTCGACATCTTCTTCTCCCCCATCAGCAGGTAGCCGTGGATCGCCATCCGCCGCGGCGGCTCGAGCTCCGCCGCCAGGCACAGCGCCGGCCAGATCACCGCGTGGAACTTGAGGATGTCCTTCGCCATCACGTGCAGGTCGGCGGGCCAGAAGCGCTCGCTCAGGTCCTCCCCCTGGCGGGCGAAGGTCAGCGCCGTGACGTAGTTGAGGAGGGCGTCGAACCAGACGTACATCCGCTGCCCGGGGTCCCAGGGCAGCGGCAACCCCCACTTCAGGTTCGGCCGCGAGAGCGAGACGTCCTCCAGCCCCCCCTTGATGAACGAGACCGCCTCGTTGCGGCGGAAGTCGGGGACGACGAAGTCGGGGCGCGCCTCGTAGAGGTCTTCCAGCCGCTCCTGGAAGGCGGAGAGGCGGAAGAACCAGTTCTCCTCGCGCTCCTTCTCCAGCGGGATCTCGTGGATCGGGCAGGTGTTGCCGGGACCGAGCTCGCGCTCGGTTTTGAAGTCGGCGCAGCGCGGGCAGTACCAGCCCTCGTAGGCGCCCCTGCTGACCCAGCCGTTGTCGTAGACGCGCTGGATCAGCTCCGCGACCTTGGCCTCGTGGCGCGGGTCCGAGGTGCGGATGAAGAAGTCGTTGCTGGCGTCGATGATCGGCATCAGCGCCTCGAACTTGGCGGCGTTGCGGTCGGCCAGCTCCTGCGGCGAGATCCCCTCGCGCTCGGCCGCGGTCTCGATCGGCTCGCCGTGCTCGTCGGTGCCGGTGAGGAAGAAGACGTCGTCGCCCCGCTGGCGGTGATGGCGGGCGAGCACGTCGGCGGCCATCGTCGAGTAGGCGTGGCCGAGGTGGGGCTCGGCGTTGACGTAGTAGATCGGGGTGGTGACGTAGAAGGAGCTCATCGCCGCGCCTCGCGCCCGGTCAGGGCTTTGTAGAGGTCGTTGGCGCGGGTCCCGGTCAGCGCCGCGACGACGCTGGCGGCGGCGCGCGGGCGGGCGCCCGACTGGACCAGGTGGCGCAGGGCATCGACCGCGAAGCCGACGTCTTTGTCGTGCTCGTCGGCGGCGGCAGGGCCGATCACCAAGACGATCTCGCCCTTGACGTCGCCGCGGAAGCGCCGCGCCAGCTCGCCCAGCGAGCCGCGGGCGACCTCCTCGTGCATCTTCGAGAGCTCGCGGCAGACGGCGGCGGGGCGGTCGGGGGCGAGCGAGGCGAGCGCCGCCAGGCTCTCGCCGACCCGGCGCGGCGACTCGAAGGCGACCACGGTCTCGGCCGAGCGCAGCACCCGCTCCATTTCGCCGGCGCGGCGGGGCAGGAAGCCCTCGAAGCGCCAGCGGTCGGTCGGCAGGCCGGAGGCAACCAGGGCCACCGGCACCACCGAGGGGCCGGGCAGGACGGTGATCTCGAGATCGCGTTCGATGCAGCGCTGGATCAACCGGTAGCCGGGATCGGAGATCGCCGGCATCCCCGCGTCGGAGACGAGGGCGACGTTTTCGCCGCGCTCGATCCGCTGTGCCAGCTCGGTCGCCCGCGCGGTTTCGTTGCCCTCGTGGTTGGAGACCAGCCGCGGCGCCGGCCGGATCCCGAGCTTGTCGAGCAGCGAGCCGGTGCGGCGGGTGTCCTCGCAGGCGATGTAGTCGGCGCTGACCAGGGCCTCGCGCACCCGCGGCGTGACGTCGTCGAGATTGCCGATCGGGGTCGGGCAGACGACCAGCCGGCCCGACATCAGCCCTCGCCCCGCCCGAGTTCGACCCGGGCCAGCGCCGCCGCCCCGATCATCCCGGCGTCGTTGCCGAGCGTCGCCGCCACGACCGGCGTCTCGTTCATCGGCTTCAGCGCCCGCTGGCGGACCTCGCGCCGGGCCGGCTCCAGCAGCAGGTCGCCGGCGGCGATGACGCCGCCGCCGACGACGATCGCGTTCGGCTGGAAGATGTTGGCGAAGCTCGAGCAGGCGACCCCGAGCCGGCTGCCGATCAGCTCGAAGACGCCGATCGCGGTCGCATCGCCGGCGATCGCCGCCTCGGTCACCGCCTTGCCGTCGACCTTCTCGCCCGCCGCCAGCAGCTCGCCGAGGGCCGAATCGGGCGCGCTTTCCGCCGCCGCCAGCCCCTCGCGGCCGAGCGCCGTCCCCGAGGCCAGCGCCTCGACGCAGCCGTGGTTGGGGCAGTTGCCCTGGCAGGGCGGGCCGTCGGCCTGGATCACCGTGTGGCCGAGCTCGGCGCCGGCGCCGGTGGCGCCGCGGTAGACCTCGCCACCGAGGATCAGGCCGCCGCCGATCCCGGTGCCGACGGTCAGCATCACCGTGTTCGGCTTGCCCTGGGCGGCGCCGTAGAGGTACTCGGCCAGCGCCGCGACGTTGGCGTCGTTGTCGACGAAGACCGGCAGCCCGACCCGCTCGCTGACCAGGTCGCGGATCGGCAGTTCGTCCAGCGGCAGGTTGACGGCGGAGACGGCGACGCCGCGGTCGTGGTCGATCGTCGCCGGGATGCCGAGCCCGACCGCAACCGCGTCGGGGCGCGCCCGCCGCGCCTCGCCGACCTCGCGCACCAGCAGCTCGACCAGGTCGTCCTCGCTCTGGCCGGTCGAGGCCTCGCGGCTCTCCCAGCGCACATCGGTGCCGTCGAGGGCGCCGACGAGCATCTTCGTCCCCCCCAGATCGACCCCGATCGTCTCCACGCCGCTCACGGGCAATCGGGGGCTGGAAGGCGTTCGACCGAAGACATCGCCATGATTTCTAGCCCTTTTATGCCCGACGATGGCGAGCAGCGACCTTCGGGGCCCCCGGACTACAAGGTCTACCGGTCCCGCAGGAGCCTATTTTCCCGGCTGAAGTCGGCCGATCTCTCGAGTGTTCGGGAGCGCGCAAAGCTGCCTGGGAAGCGGCCTCGCCGCGATCGCGGCCGCGGCGAGCCGGGCCGGCCGCGGCCCTCGCGGTCGCGCGCCAGGCGGGTCGGCAAATGGCTCGGGATCGCGATCCTGGGATGGATCTTGCTCAGCTTCCTCGCCTTCGCCGTCTCCGCCCAGCTGCAGTCCTTCAAGCTCTCCGGCGAAGCGAAGTCGGCCCTGCACGGCAACCCGTTCCTGCTGCCGAGCGCGCAGACGATCCTCGTCCTCGGCACCGACGCACGACCGCCGAACACGAAGGAACCCGGCGCCGCGCCCTCGCAGAAGTGCTTCGAACAGCAGGAACGCGGCGACGCCCCGCACGACGGCTGCGAAGAAGGCCAGTTCCGCGCCGACACGCTGATGCTGATCCGGGCGGGCGGCGGAACCTTCCGCAAACTCTCGATCCCGCGCGACAGCTACGCCGAAATCCCAGGCCACGAAACGACGAAAATCAACGCCGCCTTCGCCTTCGGCGGCGCCGCCCTGCAGATCAAGACGATCGAACAGTTCCTCGGGATCCAGATCGACCACGTGGCGATCGTCGACTTCACCGGCTTCGAAAGCCTGATCGACGCCGTCGGCGGCGTCGAAGTCGACCTCCCGCACAAGCTCTGCGGCGAAATCTCCGGTGGCTCCGGCCACGGCCAGGGCGGCATCACCCTGCACCTGAAGAGGGGCGAGAACACGCTCGACGGCGAAAAAGCGCTCGCCTACTCGCGCATTCGCGATCCCAGCGAATGTCCCGGCCCGGGCAAAAGCGCCTACACCTTCGGCTACAACGACTTCAATCGCGAGCAGGCGCAGCAGGCGGTGATCAACGGCATCAAGAGCCGTCTCACCGACCCCCTGCGGGCCCCCTACAACTTCATCAAGGGCCCGATCATCGGCTGGGACGCGCCGAAAGCGTTCGTCAGCGACATGGGCTTCTTCACGATGCCGCAGCTGATCCTCTCGGCGGCGATCGGCGGCAGCGCCCCCGCCGATGTGCTCTGCGGCAAGCCGAAGGAAGGCTGCGGGATCCGGCCCGACGGCAGCATCGAAGTGCCGGAGTCGGTGCGGCGGCACGCAGTGCACCGACTGATCGACGGTTGAGGCGGGGCGAGGGACGGCGAGGGTTCAGGGGGTTGGGCGGGGAGGGATGCCGACCTCCTTCGGCGGAATTCAGTCGCACGCGCTTCGCGCTTAGCTCCGATGTTGGAGCGCGGCCTGCGGCCGCGCGGATGACAGATTGCATATCGTCACTGTCACGCTCAGCTGAGGTCGACGGCGACGTCCGGCCCAGCCGGTTTGGTCTCGGATCGGCGGCGAGCTGACTCTGCATATCGCTGTCGGCCTTCGGTCTGACCTGATGCGGTTGTGTCGCTC
>Ga0265338_10001274_pt1 | contig 41459 bp, 42 predicted proteins | sample 42126metaG_FD_193579 | JGI IMG/M metagenome (GOLD analysis project Ga0265338, IMG submission 193579) | Rhizosphere microbial communities from Carex aquatilis grown in University of Washington, Seatle, WA, United States - 4-21-26 metaG | ecosystem: Host-associated > Plants > Roots > Rhizosphere... | reverse complement strand
TGTCATGAATGCCTGCTACTAACTTGTTAGGGGTGGTGGTGATGATGCTGAAGGAATAAAATTGATCCTCCCCCTCGCCCCATTTGTCCCAGAGCCCGGCAAAGGCAAAGGGTTCTTCGTTCTTAAGAAAGATCCTGTAAGGGGTCTTTTTATCCACTTTTTTCTGCCATTCATAAAATCCATCGGATAAGACCAGGCATCTTTTGGATTTGATCAAACGCTTATAGGTTGGTTTTTCCATGATCGTCTCCGCCCTGGCGTTGATCATGCTGTATTGCGGTTTCTCTTCTTTTGACCATGACGGAACAAGGCCGAAACGTGCCAGGGCCAATTCATTAGGGAAAGCGTTTAAGACGACCGGCGCGTCCTGATCAGGGGCGATGTTAAAAAGTTGGGGTAAGTTCTCAGGGGCACGTTCTAAATTAAACCGCTTTTTGATATCCTGCTTTGATTTTGTCTGGGAGAATCGCCCGCACATCAGATCTTGATCTCCAGTATCTCATCCCAGCGGGTGGTGAAGCGTTTGGAGCGGCGCGACTGCTTCATATACCAGGCTTTTTTCAGGCCTTCCGAGGCAAAGAACAGCTGTCCGCTGTTAGCCGAATGGTTGAAACCGTCCATCACCTTCATCAGCCGCTGTTTGGGGCTGTCTGAATACACAGGGCTAAACAGGTCCTGCTGGACAAGTTTCTCATCGGAAAAGTTCGTCAGCATGACCCCGCAGCTTTTATAGCGATAGCCTTCCTTATATATTTTCGCTAAAAGCCTTTTGGCGATCCCTACCAATTGCGGCGTAAAGGCAGTGGGCGGCGTGATATCAACACTGGCGGAATTGCGGTAATAGGACCCTTTAAAGGGATTGGTCTCAATGAAAACCTGGATATACCCGGCCACCGAGTTCTGGTATCTGATCTTTTCCGTGGCCTTGGAAACATAGGATGAGATGGCTTCCTCCATGTCGGATAAACTTTCCACTTCATGGGCAAAGGTCCGGGAGGTGATAATGGCTTTTTTGTTAGGCTGCATTTCCTCAAAGGTTACGCAGGGCGTTCCCCTTAACTCCTGGACCGTCCGCAAGGTCAGGACCGTTAAATGCTTTTTGATCCATTCATCCGGCGCGTTCTTGAGCTGCAGGGCATTGGTGATGCCGTGGCGGTTGAGGAATAAAGCTTTTTCGCGGCCTATCCCCCAGATTTCACGCACAGGGGTTTTTTCAAGCCACTGGTCAATATCCTTTTCATCGGTAAAACAGAATACCCCGGACATCCTGGGATTATCCTTGGCGATATGATTGGCCACCTTGGCCAGGGTCTTGGTGGGCGCTATTCCCACGGAAACCGGAATACCGGTCTGTTCTTTGACCGTGGTCCGTATCTTCCTGCCGTAGGAGAGATACCCAAGGCTTTCAAAGCCTTCCAAGGACAGGAAGGCTTCATCAATGGAATAGATCTCCAAATTAGGGGTAAAGCCTGATAAGGTTGACATCACCCGCGCGGACATATCCCCGTACAGGACGAAATTCGCCGAGAGCACTTTAACATCGTGCCGTCTGACCAGATCCTCGCATTTGAATATAGGAGCGCCCATGGCGATGCCAACGTCCTTGGCTTCCTGGGAGCGTGAAATGGCACAGCCGTCATTATTGGACAAAACAACCACCGGTTTATTTTTAAGGGCAGGATGAAATACCCTTTCGCAGGATACGTAGAAACTGTTGCAGTCGACTAAGGCGAAGATCTTATTCATATCACACCGAATGGATCACATGGATGACAACTCCCCACACCTCGAAATCCATGCCGTCCTTGATCTCGATCGGGGAATATTTGGGATTTTCCGATATCAAGGACAGCTTATCCCCTTTTTTGCTGACCCTTTTGACGGTAAAATCACCGTTAACAACAGCAACGATGATGCGTTTATCTTTTGGCTCCAGGGAACGGTCAACGATGAGGATATCCCCGGAATTGATCCCGGCCCCCACCATCGAATCGCCCTTGACCTTCACAAAGAAGGTTGACGAAGGGTGCTTGATAAGATGTTCGTTTAGATCCAATGTCCTGTCTAAGAAATCATCTGCCGGGGATGGGAAACCTGCCTTGATGCGGGACAGGTAAAGCGGCAGGGCCTGCCTGGTGGAAATATCAGCTTTGAAGAGCTCAACGACCTTGACCATGGGGTAATTCTACTCTTAAGGCCCATTTTGGACAAGTTCAAATTTTTAGGCTGGGGTTAAGTCGCAAGATAGGTATTGACCCGGCGCAGCCATCCCTGCAGCCAGCGCTCTTCATGCCTGTCATTGGGCGCGAAATAAACCCGGTGGGTGAGCACGATCTTAGCTGACCTGACAAATTCTTCGAGGGCTTCCTGTGATGTTGGCCTATCGCCCATTCTCTCTAATACCTGCAATAATCCCCAGCGTTCGCCTTTGAATTCATCGCTGTTGCCGATACCCGCCCCTTTGAAATCCAGATAGTCAATGATCGCGTATAGGCCCTGGGGATTGCCGGATAGCTGGGCAATATATTTGGAAATGCGCGGCCGCTCTTTCGCGGGCGCGGCAGCGATGATATCCTTCAGGGAATGTTTCGTATTCTCAATAAGATAATTGGCTTGGGCGAGCTTGGTCCTAAGCATAAAGTCCATCAGGTCCTTATATGGCTGGCTGTCCTTACTGCTTAGGAATTGCTCCCTGGAGAGCCAGGGGCATGATGGAAAAGGGGTTTTATCAAGCCAAACAGGAAGGCTCTCCCCTTTTTCTTTGGCGTACTGAAGATAGAGCCTGAAACCCTCTTTGAAAATATTAGGGGCATTGGGCGGATACCATATGAAATGCTCAAGCCCCAGGGACAGGAAATCCTCTCCTGGCCCCCACTCGAGCAGGCAATTTTTTTCCACATTGCATTCATTCTTGAATACCCGTTGGGCGATTTGAAGGGTATCAGCTTGGGAGACCTCAAAGGCTTGCGCGTCATTAAAATGGCAGGCTGTTATCAATAATATGAATAAGACGGCTTCAGTCATTGGGGCATTCTACTCTTAACCCTATATACGGGAAATAGAAATTTTGTTAGAATAATAAATATGAGACTGCTTTTAGCCTTATTCATCCTGTCCTTCTGCCCAACCGTTTCCTTCGCCTGGCATGATTATGGTTCTTATGGGGATTGGGACTACCATGGCAGCGGCCGTGACCATCCTTATTCAAGTTATATTGACCGTGCTAATTATATTGGATACGCTGATTATTCCCTGATCGATGCCGCGCCGGTGGATCAGATCACACTGGCCCCCATACCACCTCCTGCCCCCACCGATGTGTTTACCGTTAATATCCCTGATGGCCATGGCGGTTATACGCCCATTGTCATCAAAAGGTCAGGGAATGGATTCATCGGCCCCCAGAGCGAGTATTACCCCGAATTCCCCAAGGTTTTTCAGCTAAAAATTATTTACGGGAAATAGATGCCGTGTAATCAGTTTGGGCTTTTGTGTAATTGGCGTCTGTTTTCAGGGCTTTATTGTGATCTGAGAGGGCTTGGGGGTCATTTTTTAACTTTAAATAGGCCAGCCCCCGATGATAATAAACTTGGGCGTAATAAGGATTGATCTCAATGGCTTTATTGTACTTGGCAATGGCCTCCATGTACCTTCCTTCCCTGGCCAAGACCAGCCCTTGGTCATCGTAGGGATAAATAATCCCAGGGTTTAATTCAATGGCCTTGTTGTAATCAGCCATGGCCTTCGTATCATCGCCCTGATTGTAATACGCCCAGCCCCGGTTGATATGTGGCCTTGCCTTATGAGGGGATTTTTGAACGGTATCTTCCCACAGGGTAATTTCATTGTTCCAGATCTTATTGCGCTGATAGGTCAGGACCGCGTAGAAAACAATAATTACCGATAAGGTGATCACCATTGTTTTAAGATCATTCTTCCCTAACAGATAATACGCCCCCGCAGCCAAAAACAGGCCATAGCCCGCCATCGGCAAATAAAGCCTGTGCTCAAAGATCACATCCATTTGCGGCAAGATGCTTGATTCAGGCAATAGCGTCAGGAAAAACCAGCCTATGGAAAATGAGATCAGCCTGTATTTTGTAAACAGGTGTTTGGCCAAATACAGGATGGCGGTTACGGATAGAAAGCTTGCCAGGACTGGAATGTCAAAAAGGCTTTTATAAACAGGATAATCATAATCTATGTTCAAATTCAGCGGCAGGACTAAAAGCCTGATATAGGTGATCATGACCCTGAATTGGGTCAGCAGATAATGGATGGGAGAAATGCCGCCGGGGCCCTGTGTGATGGATTGGAGCTCCTGAAACCTGGTGGAGATCGTCAGCATCATTGTCCGGGGAATAATGAAGAGGATGAGCAAAAACGGGAATAATTGGGCCCATTTCAGTTTTTCATTCTTGTTTTTTAAAAAGCACCATTCATAAAAGAAGACCATCAGCGGCAAGGTGATCGCGTTTTCCTTGGTGAACATCGCCATCACTGCTGTGATCAAGGAACAGATGTAATAGGAAAAGCCTGGGCCGAAAGTGATCTCATATTCTTGCGTGTGACCTGGAGTGTCTGTCAGCCTTGCCTTGATATAGAAAGCTAAGGACGCCAGATAGAAGAATGCGGCCAGGCTGGCGGCCCTCTGCCAGATGAAGGTTACCGCCTCAGTTTGGAGCGGGTGACTTACGAAGATGAGCCCCGCGAATAAAGCAATGATATCTGCGTGGCTCGATATTTTCTCTTCTTTCATCACCGGGGATTGACAGGTCAACAGGACAAGCCACCAGACCAGCAGGGCTGATCCTAAATGCACGATCATGTTAAAAAGATGATAGCCCGGCACATTAAGCCCATTGAAATGGTAATTTAAGGCCAAGGTCATAAACGTGATGAACCGGCAGGGGCAAATGTTCCAGATGGCGGCAAGGCCATGGATATTCCTGATGGCGAAATTATTGACTATATAGCCGTCGTCATCAAAGTGAAACGACGAGAAAAAGGTGTTGGAATAGGACAGGGTCCCTAAACAGATGACGGCAAAGATTGGAAATAATTTCCCCTTCATCATTCCTGGTTCTTTTTGGGCGTGGCCTGCATGCTGTCTTTTGATTTGAGGGTCACCGCGAAAACATCTGAAAACGGCCTGTCGCTAAGCCAGCTGTCAGACACAAGGATATCTTTGATGGGGATCTCCGGCTTGGGGTTCATGAAGCTTATATGGTACATGGTGCAGTCCTTACGTACGGGGTTGATGCCCACAACCTTGCTTTTGACACCGCCTTTAGTCCATCCCATCGAAGGCAGATGGAACCAGTCCCAGAATATCGGCGCTGAAAGGACCTGGTATGTCCCGTCCTGATAAGCCAAGGTCACCGTTAAAACCGAGTAATAGTAATTCGCCCCGTACAGGCCCAGCAGGGAATCGTGTTCATAACTGTTCCCGTAATCCCCGGACGCCAAAAAATGGATCTCATCAACCTTCATGCCCTGGCGCAAGGGGACCTGGAACATATTATTATTGCCAAGGTTGAGCCTGCCGTAATCTTGCCAGCCCGCGGCACCCTCGACAAAAAAATCTACACCGTCATAGGTCAGGTATTTGCTCTGGAATTTATTGGCCCCGGCACCGGAAGCGCTAAACGAGTCCTTGGTATCCTTGGAGAGGAAATAATAATTCCCCTGGTTTTCCCATGACGGGGCTCCCCAGGAATTTGTCAGGGAAAGCAAGATCGTGAATAACGTGAGGATAAATATTTTCATTTGGATTTTAGCCAACCGCCCCATTGACGCGCAATGTCTGCCCGCTGATCCAGCCCGCTTCCGGGCTTGCCAGGAAAGCCACGACGGGAGCGATATCATCGACTTCCCCTATCCGGCCTAAAGGGATCATCCTGATCAATTGGTCGACAAATGAATGGGTTTTGCCCTGGAAGAACAGCTCCGTGGCAACCGCCCCTGGAGCGACGGCATTGACGGTGATCTTGCGTTTTGCCAGTTCCTTGGACAGTGTCCGTGTCATGGCTTCGACCGCGGCTTTTGACGCGTTATAGATCGCGTATCCGGCCATGTTGGTGACAAGCGCGGAGGTGGAAAAATTGATGATCCGTCCATTGTCGCGCAGGCGCTTGGATGCCAGGCGCAGCATGTTAAAAGTCCCCTTGACGTTGATATCCATCAGCCTGTCATAGGTGGCATCATCCGTATCGGCCACAGGCTTGATGGCGATCACACCGGCGGTATTGACAAGGACATCCGCCTCGCCGAATGCTTTTTCGGTTTGCTCAAAGATATTGGCCGCCGCGGTCGCGTCAGCCACATTGGCCAAAACAGCAATGGCATGGCCGCCGGATTTCTCGATCTCCTTAACGACTTTTTCGGCATCGGCGATATTGCTTGAACAATTGACCGTGACATTAAAGCCTTTGGACGCCAGCAATACGGCGATGGCGCGTCCGATCCCGCGTGATGAGCCGGTGACAATGGCTGTTTTAGGGTTTAAGTTTTTTGTCATAGAACACCTTAGTTTCCCTTTCCGGAATACTTCTTTAAAGCGTCAATAAATTTAGGGTCAAGCGTGTGCCCTAACTCTCCTGCCTTTTTTACGCTTTCCCAGGCTTTGTCAAATTCACCTATTTTATAATAGCACCTTGCCAAAAAATCATACGTCGGGGAATTATTCGCGTCGATCCCAATGGCTTTTTTATAATCCAAGATGGCATTCTCATAATCGCCTTTGAAAAAATAGGCATTTCCCCGGTTGTCATAGGCGCTGAAATTCCTGGGGTCAAGGTCAATGGCCTTGCTAAAGGCCCCGATCGCCTCATCGTATTTGTCATGGGTCATATAATCCCAGCCCATGTTAAACGCACCCTGCGCGGTATCCAGGTTTTCTTCCCTCGGCTGGGGAAGGCTGTTTTGCATCATCTGCTGGTCCCACTGTAATTTTTGCAGATTTTGCTGGGTTTTGCGTTCAAATTCGTGAAGTGACTGTTCCTTCCATTGGGCGATGCTGTCCCTTTGGAGCTTTTCAGTCTCGTTTAGATGGTAAATCTTAATGCCAAGGCTCAATAAGGCGGAAAATACGCCCACGATGATGGCACCCGCGAGGATCAACTTGATCGGCCTTTGTATCATTTTTCCTTTTTAGATCCAGGAATTCGATTTATTGACGATATTATCAAGGATCTTATGGGCATCTTTTTCGCCGTTCAAATAACCGACACGCACAGCGACATTGGTCGTGTTCTTATCAACCGGGCGAAGGTCAACCCAGATCTGTTGATTGTTGGCGTCCTTGGCGAGGATCTGGGTCACTTCCGGCGCCCTGGTGACTTTATCGATGACCGCGTTCATGTCTGTCAAGACTGCCTGGGTTGCTTTAGTGACCTTTTCGATGGAATTATTGGCGTCCCCGGTGACCTTATCCGAAAGCCATTTGGCGGTCCCGGCGCCGGCAGCCCCTGCCGCAAGGAAGATGCATCCGCTGAAATTGGCGACTGAAGCGATCAGTGCGATGAGTAATAATGTTTTCTTGAACATGGGATTCTCCTTGGTATCGTTATGTTGTTTTTAATGCCAGGCCCGGATAATCAGTATATCCCTGCTTGCCTGATGCGTAAAATGTATTTGGGTCCGCGGCGTTAAGCGCGGCATTCTCGGCAAAGCGCCGGGGCAGGTCCGGATTGGCGATAAATTGTTTGCCGAAGACAAAGGCATCAGCTTCTCCGGCTTTCAGGGCCGCCTGCGCGGATTCCCTGGTAAACCCTTCGTTGGCGATATAGATCCCGCCGAATATTTTCTTAAGCTCAGGCCCTATGCGGTTGGGCGCGGAAGCTGACTCACGGACGCATATAAAAGCGATCTTACGCCTTCCCAGTTCCTGTGCCGCATAGCCGAAGGTGGCTTTTGGATTTGAATCCCCCATCGAGTTGGAATCCCCTCGGGGTGCCAAATGCATGCCCACGCGGTTTTTGCCCCAAACCGAGATAACGGCGTCCGCGACTTCCAGCATCAGGCGCGCGCGGTTTTCAACCGGGCCGCCGTAATCATCGGTGCGCTTGTTACTGCCATCCTGCAGGAATTGGTCGAGCAGATAACCGTTGGCGCCATGGATCTCAACGGCATCAAAGCCCGCTGCCTTGGCGTTTAAAGATCCCTGTCGGTATTCTTCGATGATCCCCGGGATTTCCCTGGTTTCCAGGGCCCGGGGAATCTCAAATTCTTTTTTTGGGCGGACTAAGTTCACATGACCGGCCGGCCTGATGGCGCTTGGTGCCAGAGGTAGCGCGCCGTTCAAATAGATCGGATCAGAGATTCGCCCGACGTGCCAAAGCTGCAAAAGCATTTTCCCGCCTTCCTGGTGCACCGCGGACGTGATCCTCTTCCATCCTTCCACCTGTTCCTTTGACCATATCCCCGGCGTATCCGGATAACCGACGCCCATGGGGCTGACAGAAGTCGCTTCGCTAAAGATCAAACCCGCGCTGGCGCGCTGGGCATAATATTCAGCCATCAGTTCATTGGGAACTCTCCGGTCAATGGCACGGCAGCGCGTTAAGGGTGCCATAAAAATGCGGTTAGGTAACATTAAATCCCCGATTTGTATGGGGTCAAAAAGATCAGGCATTGGTTGCTCCTTGCTGAAAGTACCTTTCAGAAAGCATTTTGGTTTTGATGAAATTATTTCGGATCCGGAACACCATGAAATAATAGAGCGGCTTTATAGGATTGCTCCACTGGTCTAAGATCATATGGGTTGTCAGGCCCAGGGCAATGCCTGTCCATACAACGCCAAGGTCAAGATAATAGATCAAGAACCAGAATATCAACATCAATTCGTAGGCATGGAAGATCAGGTACTGTTTGGTGATCTTGGCATCGTTGCAGAAATCAACAAGGTCCTTGTAACGGAAGGGAAATTTTTTTTGAAAAATGCAATATTCCACATAATGGTCGATGTCGATCAACACGCCGCTTAAGAAACATCCCAGGGTGGCCGGCCAGGAATGCATGGCCGCCTGGTAACCCAATGATATCCCCGCGGAGGCAATGACATGATAACTGGTTTTCATAAGGCAACTCTTTCATCAAAGACAAAACATTCGCCGTCAAAGAATTCCCGGCCGATCCGTTCAAAGTAATTCAAGATGCCCCCGTGTAGTTGATAGACTTCACGGAAACCTTTTTTACGCATCAACGGGGCTGCTTTTTCACAGCGGATACCTCCGGTGCAAAAGGTCACGACCGGGGTGTTAAGCCATTCCGTCGGGGCTTTTTGAAGGCCTTCTTCAAAGTCGGCGAAATGCTTGGCCCCCAAATGGAGGGCATTTTTAAAACGGCCGATCCTGTATTCGTAATCGTTACGCGTGTCAAGGATGACCATTTTCTTGTTTTCCTTGATCCATTGATAGAATTCTTCGCAGGAAAGATAAGGGGCAAGATCCTCCGTCAGGTCTACGGGGGTTTTACCGGGATTGGCGACGATATATGGCTTGACCTTGACCACGCTTCGTTTAAAGGCCAAGGTGTCGCTGTGGCTTATTTTTATTTCCGGCATGCGAATTTGGATCGTACATAGAAGAAATCCTAAGAACGCGTCCATTGATCCCGTGATGCCGGAAAGGGAACAATTGATCCCCTCCGGGGCCAAAAGGACCGTCCCTTTAATATTGAGTTCACGCATGCGCTTATGCAATGCCTCGCGGGCCTGCCTTAACTCAAAGTCCGGTTTGAAAAACGCGTAAAAGGCTATGTTTTTAACGGTTGAGATATTATTGCCCCAGTGATTTGAACAATCCCGGTGAAGCGTTCAGGAATTTTTCTTTTCGGATCTCGTTGATCCACCTATTCTTGACGATCTCATTGGCCTGCACGCGGGAATCCCCCCAGCCCTGGCCTTTGAACATCGGGATAGTTTCCCAGTTTAGATCAATATAGCAAACGGCCTGTACACCTTCCTCGTCAATGAACTTGAAGAACGGTCCATACCACAGCTTCCAGGATGTCATGCCGTATTTGGAGCCGTCGCCCTGGGGCGCTGATTCGGCGATCATGAATCCCTTATGATGCTCCCGCGCCATTTTAGCGAAATTCTTCATATAAATATTCGGCATCCCAAAGATGGACACGCCAAACCAGTCTACGTAATCATCGCCGGGATACCAATCCTCCAGGGGATACGCGGGTAAATTGGCGTATGAGTGCCAGACAAAAGCCGCGTTGGCCACCCCTGCTTTTCTTAACCGGTCAACGATATATCGATACGCGAGGCGGTAGGCATGAGGCTCATAATGGTTCGCCGGCAGGTCGAATTCATAACCAATGCGTAAAAAAATAGGCCTTTGGGCCTTTTTGATCCATCTGCCTATCCTATCGATATTCCGGTCATAATCGCCTTTGACGGTCTTATCAAGGCCGTCGACCATCCAGAGCCCGACCTGGATGACGCTCTGGGGGTATTGATCAAGGAGGTATTGCCCATCCTGTAAGCCCCCGCCATTATCCACCGGTGACTCGAGCGCCTGGGCGTCCTGGACGGCCGTGTAAACCATTGTTCCTCCGGGAATGATCCCGATCCCCTTCACATAATCATCGGTGGATGTTTTATCTTCACCGACGATCAGAAGCACCCTGCCCGCAGGAGGCTCAAAAAGCACCTTCCGGGGCTGGGCCCCGGAAGGCTTGGGATCTGATAAAATCAAGACCACTGTTAAACAGATCGTCAAAAGACGCGTCATTGATCTTTATTGGGCGCACTTGGAGCTGGCTTTGTAACCGGCTGCGGTGGCGTCCGCGGCTGAGCTAAATGAGACCTTGTTTTCGTCCTTGATCAACTTGACGGTTGAGCAATTTGCCGGGAAGAATAATTTGGAGCTTTTGTTCCCAACGAAGGCGGGCGCGCTTGTCGCGTCAGATTTGCATTTTGAGCTGGCTTTATAACCCGCGGCAACGGCGTCGGCGGCTGTCTTGAAATTGACCACATTGTCCTTTTTGATCAGTTTCACATAGGAACAGGTATCTGGGAAAAAGAATTTGGAATCCTTGTTACCGACGAAATCCGCGTGGGCGGCCTGGGTGAAACCTAAAACCAATACCCCTGCTAAAACGATGGCTAACTTGTTCATTACTGGTGTCCTTTCTTGGTTATGTTACGGATTTTTGGATGATCTTTTTGATCTGTTTGATCGAATTCTCGTCTATCTGGGTGAAATACACGACAAACCCCTCACCCGGGACCATGCGTGATATGCGGGCCAGGCCCTGGATCAGGATGCTGGGGTCATCCGGCGAGCACTGGATGGCGATGCCGACCTCATCGTTGATGTTGAGGTATAGATTGTTCTTGATCCTGATAAAGGCGCTGTTTAAAGAGAGGTCTTTGAGCTGGCCTTTTACGGTCAGCTGTGTCCCGACGCTGACAGTCGCGGGAAATTCCACGCTGACGCGCGGCTGTCCGCGCTGGTCGACATTTCCCATATAATTTTCCATATCCACTCCTCTGTTAATAACGTACTGACATTAGGCACAGGCCATGGCTGGGCGCTGTCCTTGGGCGGCCGCGGCCGTTGCCGGCGGCGATCAGGGCCCCTGTGATATTACGCACCATCTTGTATAAGAACCCGTCAGCGGTGATCGTGATATGGACCAGGTCACCCTCTTTGACGATATCGAGCTTGTTGACCGTCCTTACCGTATTTTTGATCCTTGAACGCTCGGATGCCGACTGGTACGGCTTGAAATCGCGCGTCCCTTTGATGCCCTTCGCCGCTTTGCGCATCGCGGCCAGGTCCAGCGGGTAAGGGTAGAAATAAGCCCTGTCCCTCCACAACGCCGACGGATAATTCCGGTTTAAGATGGTATACCGGTAAGTCTTGCTTTTGACATCCTTCTGCGCGTGGAAATCCAGCGGCACTTCCTGGATCTTGACGACTGAAAGATCCCTGTCCAAGAAAGAATTCAAAGCCCTGTGGATCAGCGACGTTTTGATACTGGTGTCAGCCTTGAAATGGGCCACCTGCCCCACGGCGTGCACGCCCCTGTCCGTCCGGCCTGAAGCCTGGCAATGGATCTTTTTTTTAAAGATCCTTTCAAGCTTTTCCTCAAGATGGCTTTGGACCGTGCGTAAACCCTGAAATTGGGTCTGCCACCCGGAAAATGCCGTTCCATCGTATTCCAGGGTCAACTTGAATTTCCGCATAGCCATGGCTACGCTCTCAGGGATGCTAAAATTTGTTCTGACAAATGGTTCAGGTCTTTACTTGTATGTTTAGCCGATACAAAGAATGACTCCAGGTCTGCCGGCGGCAGGTAGATCCCCTGGCGCAACAGGTCATGGAATAGTTTTGCGTAAATATCGTTGGATGAAGCGGTCCTGGCATCTGAATAATTATAAACCGGATCACGGCGAAAACGAAGGCTGATCATGCTTTTATAATTCGCCAGGTGTGCCGGAATATCCGCCTTTTGGAAAAGCTCATTGGTGCGCGCCACAAAGCTGTCGCAAATTTTATTTAGATTTTGATAAAGCTTAGGGGAAAGGCTTTTCAAGGTTGCCAGTCCCGCCCGCATGACAACAGGATTTCCTGAAAATGTACCGGCTTGATAAACACCGCCTAACGGGGAAAGATGCTTCATGATATCGCTCCTGCCGCCGTAAGCGCCCACCGGGAAACCGCCTCCGATGATCTTGCCAAGGCATGTCATGTCGGGAATAATGCCAAGATCCGACTGGACACAGCCCAAAGCCGTGCGAAAGCCGCTCATCACCTCGTCAAAGATCAGCACGATATTGTATTTTTTGGTCAAGGTCCTTATTGTCTTGAGGAATTCCTTATTCGGGTTAATGACGCCCATATTACCCGGCACCGGTTCAAGGATGACGCAGGCAAGGCTTTCGTGGTGGCGGTCAATGGTATGGATCAGGGTTTGTGTGTCATTGAACGGCAGGCTTATGGTGTCTTGCACATGCTCCTTGGGGATGCCCTGGCTTGAGGAGGCCGCCAGAAAAGAGACGCCGGATCCGGCCATGGCCAGGAGATCATCGCAGTGCCCGTGATAACAGCCGTCAAATTTGATGATCTTGCTTCGCTTGGTAAATCCCCGTGCCAGGCGGATGGCGCTCATCGTGGCTTCCGTGCCGGAATTGACGAAACGGACCATATCCACTGACGGTACATGTTTGGCGATAAACTGCGCTATCTCAATTTCAGGTTTGGTGGTGGTCCCAAAGCTGATGCCGTTTTTAACGGAACTTTGTACCGTCTTGATCACTTGCGAAGGGGCATGCCCTAATATCAAGGCTCCCCAGGAAAGGCAATAATCCGTATAAGAGCGGCCGTTTAAGTCAAAGATCTTGCTGCCCTGCCCCCGCTTGATGAGCAAGGGATCGCCGCCCACGGCTTTAAAAGCGCGTACCGGGCTGTTAACGCCGCCCACCATCACTTTTTGGGCCAGCCTGTTATTGACCTTCATTAGATCCATTTGAGGGCATCCTTGGCGTGGTAGGTGATGATTAGATCCGCTCCCGCGCGTTTGATCGAAGTCAGGGTTTCAAGCACGATAGTTTTTTCATCCACCCAGCCGTTGTTGGAAGCGGCTTTGACCATGGAATATTCGCCGCTTACGTTATAGCCGACGATAGGCACGTTCAATTCCCGCCGCAGCAACGCCACGATATCCAAATAAGCCAGGACAGGCTTGACCATGACCATATCCGCGCCTTCCTCGATGTCGCGGCGCGCTTCTTTGAGCGCTTCACGGCTGTTGGCAGGGTCCATCTGATATGTTTTGCGGTCGCCGAATCCCGGCGCCGAATGGGCGGCATCGCGGAAAGGTCCGTAATACGCCGAGGAATATTTCACCGCGTAGGATAATATCCCCACGTCTTCAAAATGTTCTTTATTAAGGGTTTGCCTGATGGCGGACACGCGGTAATCCATCATATCGGACGGAGCCACCATATCAGCGCCGGCCTGGGCGTGCGCCAATGCCATACGGCTTAAGACTGGCAGGGTTTTATCATTATTGATCTTTCCGCCTTCAACAATGCCGCAGTGGCCGTGGGACATGTACGCGCACAGACACACGTCCGTGACGACCAGGAAATCAGGGAAATGTTTTTTGACGGCCTTGACAGCGGCCACAACAGGGCTGTTTGAAGCATAGGCATATTTGCCGGACGTATCTTTTTGGCGGGATACGCCGAAAAACACGCCTCCCCTGCCGCCTGAACGGACATAGGCTTCGATATCCTTAAGCAGCAGGTCAACGCTAAAGCGGAAAATTCCGGGCATGCTGGGAATGGCTTCCTTTTTATTCTTACCGTCGATGACAAAAAACGGCTGAAGCAGGTCGTTGGCCGTTAAATTTGTCTCACGGACAAGGTCCCTGATGGTTTCAGATGCCCTTAACCTACGATAGCGATGCGGCATGTATATATCCTTTATCCTGTAATGCTTTTAAAGTGACCGGCCCTTTGGCGATGATCTGCCATAAAGCAGGTATTGTACCATAATCTTCCAGAAAATTCTCCACTGTTGAAGGGCTGGTGAAAATGATACCCTCAATATCCGCCGACGGCAAATCTTTTTTGTCAGGCTTTGTATTGAGATAAATGGTCACTTCTTCAACGATGGCGCCGCGGGATTTCAACGCTTTCTTTAAATAGGGGTTGGGTAAGGAGGAACGCGGGAACAGTATCCGTTTGCCCCGCACGCCTATTTGCTCGGTGAGGGCCTTGAACAACCCCTGCGCGGTCTCTTCAGTGGAAACGACAGCCGCCTGGATATGAAGTTCCTGCAGCGCCTTGTTGGTACGCTCTCCGATGACGGCAATGATCTTATTTTTGAACAGTTCTTCCGCTGGTTCTTTTGATTCGGCTGTGATGACGCGTAAAAAATGTTCGATCGCGTACCAGCTTGTAAATACAATGATGTCAGCGGAGCTCAAGGATTGCATCAATTTCTTTTTTTCTGTTTTGCTAAAGGTAACCGGCTTGATCTCGATCATGGGCCAGTGCAGGATCTTCCCCAAATACCGGTACATCTCAGGATGCGTCCCGCAATGCAGTAAGGTTTTTTTGCGCGAGGGTTTATAGAATCCTATCGTTTTCCCGGTTATGATCAAAGCCGGGGGTTTCAGGTTTTGGTCCCTGGCTAATTCCTGAATGGTCAAAAGCGTACCCTTGACGATCTGTTCCTGGGGTTTGGTGCCGTTAGCGATGATCATGATCGGCGTTTCCCGTGGCCAGCCGGACTTTTTCAAAGATTCGACAATGATCTTTAATTTGGTCAGGCCCATCAGGAAAACCAGCGTGTCCGCTTTGGGGATGGCAATGGGTTTGGGGTTTTCCTTGTCCTCGTCTTCTTCGTGGCCGCTCAGGAAAGCCACAGATGACGACACTCCCCTGGCGGTCAAAGGGATGCCTAAAGAAGACGGGATCCCTGTCGCTGAACTGATGCCGGGAATGATATCAACTTCAATATGGTAGGAGCGCAGGTACTGGATCTCATCCGCTCCCCTGCCGAAGATCAATGGGTCGCCTCCCTTAAGCCGTGCCACCCTTTTACCACTCATGGCTTTATCTTTCAGCAGGCGCGAGAGATTGTCCTGCGAGAGTGAATGTTCCCCTTTGCGTTTGCCGGCATAAATATGTTCCGCGCCAGCGGCGTATTTTAAGAGATGTGGATCGACCAGGTAATCATAAAACACACAATCAGCCGATTCGAGGGCTTTGATACCTTTAAGTGTTATCAGTTCGCGATCACCGGGTCCGGCCCCTACAAGGGTAACCTTGCCATAACGGCGGCGGACATCAATGACGCTGAAAATCTCTTCCAATTCGCGGTCCTTTTGGCGGCCCACCACCGCTAACTGTCCTTGCAGGGGCATGCCTTCCCAGGGGAAGATATCCTTGATCTTTGATTCTAAATTCAGGCGTTTAAGCGCGCAGGCAGCCACCACAATGCCGTCAACCTTGCCTTCTTTGATCAATTCCAGGCGTTCATTGATGGTGCCGCGGATATTGACGATCATGACGTCAGGGCGCAGCTCAAGGATCTGTTTTTGGCGCAAAGCGCTGCTGGTGCCGATCCTGGCTTTTAACGGCAGGTCTTTCCAGCGCACGCGCCCTGCCCAGGCATCTTTGTCATCCAAACCTTTTGTTAGGGCGAAGATCTTCAGGTCCTCGTGTAACTCCTGGGGAAGGTCTTTGGCGCTGTGGATCGCTATGTCCGCTTTGCCCTCAAGCAGGGCTTGGTCGATGGTATCGGTGAAAAAATCATCACGGCTGATGGTTAGAGGTGTCAGCTTATCCGTGTCCCCGGCTGTTTCAAGCTTGATCGTTTCAAACTTGAATGACTTGCCAAGGGTTTTTAATTCCCGGATGATCTCATCGATCTGGACTAAAGCCAGTGGGCTTGAGCGGGACGCTATTTTGACCGGCATGTTCATGGTGGTTATTATAACACATACTTGTCAACGACATATTGGGAAAACGGGAAGGCGCAGGTAAACGCGGGCGATACGGCATTGAGGATATGGGTGCTTTTTTTATCCCCTTCCACCACAAAATCCTGGACAAGGCTCAGTGTCTGTTTGTCCAAAAGCTGTGCCCTTATGCCGGGTTTGGTCCATTCGGTAAAACCCTTGGGGTCAATGTATTTGACCATGGACAGCGCCAGGGATATAAAGTATTTTTTGTTGTATTTACGCATTTCTTCATGCGCCAGGGAACGGAAATTAAAGGCATTGGTCAGGTATAATTTGGATTCAAAGAACATCACTTCCGCCATTTCATCCAGTGCAAAACCGCTTGTTGACCCGTAATTTTCCCTCCAGAAAGCCGGGATCGCGGTCGGCCCGATCTTGATCTCACCGGTGACGGTCTTGGTAAAATGCACGCCAAGGAAAGGGTTCTTTAAATTCGGCACCGGGTAAACGTTGATATTCAGATCGCTTTTATTCTTGGTGTATTTTAAATACAGGCCTTTAAAAGGGATCATGGTGTATCTTGTCCCAAAGCCAAAATCCCGGGCCACGCGGTCCGCGTATAGCCCCGCGCAATTGATGATCTTGTCTGCCTCAAAATCGCCCTGATCGGTCTTGATAATATCACCCGAGCGGCCTAAATATTTGGTGTTGTAAGAAAATTCGACACCTGTTTTAAGCAGGTCTTCTTTAAGGGACGCGCAGACTTCCCTGGGGTCAATGCTGGCCGTGTCAGGCGCGTACAAGGCGCGCTTGAAAGTTTTGACATTGGGGTCAATATCGAAAACTTCTGATTCATCGATCAGGCGGACATTGGACCCGTTCTTCTGGCCGCGCCGTAAGAGCTCCTCTAACTGGCTTAATTCCGCGTCATTTTGGGCCACCACGATCTTGCCGCATTCATTGATGCTGAGATTCTTGGATTTAACATAGGCCTTCATCGCCCTGCTTCCCTGCACGGTAAATTGGGCTTTAAGGCTGTCAGCCGTATAATAGAAACCTGAATGGAGCACGCCGCTATTGCGCCCTGAAGCGTGCCTGGCCTCGCCCTGCTCCTTATCCAATATCAGGATGCTAGCCGCCGGTTTGCGTGTTTTGAGGGCATGCGCCAGGGTCAAACCAATGATGCCCGAGCCGATGATAATAAAATCATATTTCTTCATAAAGATACCGTGATTTGTTAAAATAAAAAATAAATTATAGCACTAACCCTGGAGGATTTATGAATAAAATGACTATTTTCCTATTGATCATTATTACGGCCTTGAGTTTTACCCTGGGGACAACCATGACAAGCAAGGCCCAGGACAAGAATTTTTCAGGTGTCCTTCCTTTTGTCTCGAACAACCGGGTGGGCTTCTTTGACCAGGGCACCGGCCGTGTTTATATCTATGACAGCGCTGTCTCCAGTTGTGTATTCGTCGGCCAGATCGAAAGCCTGGGCCAGGCGATCAGTGTCGTCTCCTCTAATCCATCGAGCTCGCTCGACTAATGAACGAAAACGACCATCCTTTTGTCATGACGCTCAAGCCGGGCCGGTATGTCTGGTGCAGCTGCGGCTTGTCAAAAAAACAGCCGTATTGCGACGGGTCCCACGGGCCGACTGGCATGAGGCCTTTGTTCGTGGAGATCACCGAAGAAAAACAGGTTGTATGGTGCGGCTGCAAGACAAGTGCCGCAAAGCCATTCTGCGACGGGTCGCATCAGAAGATCGATTAAAATTCGATCCCGAGCCTTGTCCCTATTTCCACGGAATTATTGTTGGGTTCATAATAACCTGTCCTGACCCATTCTTTCCCGTCCCAGTTAAACGGTTCACTGGCATTGACCTCTGAATTCCTTATATGCCAGTAGCGTAAATAGGGTTCCAGGACTAAATTGATACGGTTCCATTTCCGGATGATCTTGACAGAACTTCTGAACCCAAAACCATGTTTTTGCACATTTTTGACGTCAGCATAAGGAGGGAAAGGCGGCGGGCTATAAACTTCCCCCAAATAACTTGTCACATTGCCCTGGATCAAAAAATCATATTCCAGATCAACGCCTATGGTCCAATGATCATTTAATCTTTGCAAGACCTCACCCCCTGCGGGGATATAAAAATATTGGATCCAGCGGTTATAACCGCCCGCTTTCTCTGCGGAAAAAGCATCAAACAATGACCGGTATCCGAAACCAAAATAGGGTGTCAAAAGTGTCGATCTGTTATTAAGATCAAAATCCTTTCCTATAAAGCCCCTTGCCTCTATCAAATAATCGTTGATGCCATCGAATGTCAAAGGGGTGCCGTCGCTATAGCCGCCATGGTAGTTCACCTTGCCGTAATCGAACATCCCTTCCACGCGATACACATCAGAGATCTCTGAGTTTAACGGGTTTCCAGGATCAGGACGATAGGTCATTGCCCCAAAGATCCCATACAGATCACCTGTTTCTTTGACCCTGACGGCAGGCTCCCGATAGGTTATATTTGATAGTTGAGGCGCTAAGGAGTAAACCCATTCGGACTTTTTAATGGCCGGTGCGGAAGCTTGAGGCTGAGGATCCGCCTGCATCTGGTCTAATTGCTGAGTGACAGCCTCCATGTGTTCCTGCGGGGACGGGTCGGTGATCTCGCAAACATCGCTCCAGCTGATGCTACCGCTATGCTGAAGTTGATCATCAACGCAATCCAGTTGTTTTTGGACGATCAGGTCACGGTCCTCTGCGGCGTGGGCGGTGATCGAAAAGAATGCCGTCAAAAGAACAAAATATAAGGCCATCTTCATGGTCATAGATATATTTTGTATTAAAATTGATTAAAAGCAAACGTTAATGCGATTTTTTAATGGAAATTCTTGAAGGTTCCGGAGGTGATCTCAACGAGGCTTTTAAGCATCTGCTGGCTGTGGGTGGCCAATCGGCTTGATTCCTGATGGGTGGAAATGTTCATGACACCCAGGACTTCTTTATTGTTTTTCATGATGGGCAGGACCACCGCGCATTTTAATTCAGGCTTTTTAAGCAGATGGCGGATCCTGTTGTTCGAATGCCCTTCATTGATGACAAAGGATTCTCTTTTTTGAGCGGCCAATCCCGCGATCCCCTCGCCTAATTTTACGGGGATATTTTGGATCTTTTGCAGGTCGATCCCTTTGGAGGCGAGGATGGTCAGCTCATTGGTGAGATTGTTTAACAGCATGATCGAGCCGCATTCAGCCTGGGTTAAGGCCATGGACAGGTCAAGCAGGTTGGTGAAGATCGATTGGGTGGACTGTTCTATTTGTGTGTATTTCATCCTTAAGGCGTATTGGGAAAGCTCGGAAAGAAGATCAAGGATCGATTTAAGGCTGTTAAATGAAACCACGCGGATCTCATTCAGGCATTCCTGGAAATCGGAATAATCCAGGTCCATATCCTGCGCGATGGCCTGATAGGCGGGATGTTCCTTTTGTTTGTTGAGGATCACAGGCCCGACGATCAGGTATGCCGATGGGTTGGGCTCATGGATAGGCACGGGCAAAGCGAAGCTATGGAACCCGAAAGCGTCAATGGATTTGAGGTAATGGCCTTCCTTTTGGAAATTCAGGAGAAATTCCGGCCTTCCCAGGTGCTGGTAAAGCCCCCATTGGGTCGCCCCGTGAAAACCGTAGCCATTGGCTTTAGGAACGATCACCGGATGGCCTTTGGCATCCACCACCATGATATTGATGCGTAAAACATCAATAAAATTAAGGAGGATCTGTTCAAGTTTCTGGCTTTTTTTTATTTTATCAAGGATCATATCAGCCCTTTAAAGGGATCCCGTATTTTTTCATCTTGTTGTATAAGGTTGTACGGTTGATGCCTAAATTGATCGCGGCCTTGCTGTGATTCCCGTGACATTCCTTCAGCGCCTTTAAAATGATCTCTTTGGCCGGCTCCTTAAGCTCTTCCTGCAGGGATTTCCCTCCAATTTTTTCTTTGATCGCCAGGAAATTCTTGGGAAGGTCATCCTTGCCGATATTGGCCTTGCGGGACATGATAACAGCCCCTTCGAGGATGTTTTCCAATTGGCGGATATTCCCGGGCCACGGATGGTCCATGAAAAGTTTATTGACCTCTTCGTCAATGCTTATGATCTTCTTGTTGTTCTTTTTATTGGATACTTCAATGAAAAGTTTGACCAATTCAGGGATGTCTTCCCTGCGCTCGCGCAACGGCGGCATAAAAAGAGGTATGACATGGACGCGGTAATAGAGGTCTTCCCGAAAATCTCCCTGTTCCACCAGCTTTTCCAAGTCCTGGTTGGTGGCCACGATGACGCGGGCATTGGTTTTCAGGGTCTGTGTGTCCCCCACCCGTTCAAAGCCGCCGTCCTGCAGGATGCGCAGCAATTTGACCTGCAAATTAGGCGAACAGGTGTTTATCTCATCCAGAAAAATGGTGCCGTTATTGGCGATCTCAAAACGCCCTTTTTTATCCTTGATAGCCCCGGTGAAGGCGCCTTTGGCATGGCCGAAGAGTTCGCTTTCAAGCAGGGTCTCGGATAAGGCGCCGCAGCTGACTTCCACAAAAGGCATATCACGGCGTTTGGGATCGCACTGGTGGATGGCGCGCGCCACCATGCCTTTGCCGGTGCCGCTTTCGCCGGTGATGAGGATCGTCGCGTTGGTGTCAGCCACGGATTCGACAAGATTATAAACAGTCTGCATGGCGATGCTATTGCCGACCATCCCGCAAAAGGAGCTCCGTTTGTTCTTGGAAACAAGCTGGCGGAGGTTCCGGTTTTCTTCCAAAAGGCATTTTTTTTCGATAATTTTATCGATCAGGATCTTTATTTCATCATCAACAATGGGCTTGGTGACATAATCAAAAGCCCCTTTTTTCATGGCATCCACGGCGGAATCGATACTGCCGTAGCCGGTGATAAGGATGACCTCTGTCAAGGGAGATGTTTTTTTGACGACGCTAAGAAGCTCGACACCGCTCATTTTAGGCAATTTCATGTCGGTGATGACGATGTCAAAGGCCTTTGCCGGCAATAGCCCGATGGCATCCTCGGCGTTATTGGCCGTGTGCGTGTCAAACCCGGCGATCTTGAGGATCTCGTAAAGAGACTTGCGGATGAGGGGCTCATCATCGACGATCAATATGGAATAAGATTGTTTGTTTGGCATATACGTCTTACCGGGTTACGGGCAATTTGACCGTAAAGCTGGTCCCCTGATTGACCCGGCTTTTGACCTTAATGGAACCGTCATAGTACTTGACGATCTCATTGACGACGGTCAATCCGAGGCCGCAGCCCTTGTCGATCTCCTTGGTCGTAAAAAATGGTTCAAAGATCCTGTCCAGATCAACGCCCGTGATGCCGCGGCCGTTATCGGTGACCTGCAATTTAATGGACCCCTCCTCAAAAAAGGTTGATATCTCTATGGTCCCGTTCTTCTCAATGGCGTCAATGGCGTTTTTGACCAGATTGCTGATGATGCGTTCAACGCCCCAGTCCGTGATCTCGGGGATATTTTGGGCAAAATCCCGGGTGATGGTGATGTTTTTGGTGGCCAGGTAAGGATAAAGTTCTTTGAGGGCCCCTTCGATCGTTTTATGGATATCCACCTTGTGGATATTGCCCGGCGACTGGCGCGCGCAGGCCAGGAGGTTTTTGACGATATTAGCCATGCGTTTGAGCCCCATCTGGACTTCCATGAGATATTCGCGCAGCACTTCATTGTTTTCGGCGTGGCCCAAACATAAATTATTGTAGCGCATCACCCCGTCTAAGGGATTATTGAATTCGTGGGCAATGCCGCCGGCTAATTTGCCCAGGGAAACCAGCCTTTCCTGGGCCTCGATCTGCTTTTTCAGGTCGCTTGTTTCCGCGCTCGCCTTCCCTAATTGATGGGTAATGGAGATGCGCTGATAATTCAAGGCGATCTGGTTGGTGAGGAAATTCAATAATTGGAATTCCTTTTGGGTAAAAGGTTTCGGCAGTATTTTATCGGAAACATTGATGACCCCGATCAAATGGCCTTTGATCATGAGCGGGGAACAGATGAAGGATTCGGAACGGTAACTTTTTCGCGGCTTATAATCTTTGAATTTCTTTTCCGTGCTGATCTGATCGACCAAAAGCGGTTCCTGAAGTAAGGCGACCTTGCCTAATATCCCTTTTCCCAGGGATTTAACGATGGTTTTTTTATCGTCAAGCTTCAAGCCGACGGAAGCCTTGAGGCTCAGTTCTTTCGTCTGATGGTCCAAAATAAAGATCGACCCTCGCCTGGCCCTTAAGAGGGCTAACGTTTTTTCAAGGGCTTGGTCCAGCAGGCTTTGCGATTCGGTGGATTCGTTGCACAAAACACAGATGACGTTGATCTTTTGCAACAGGTTGGATAACGGGGATTTGATGGATTCTTTTTTTGGGGGCATAAAAATTATGGGATCTTCTAATGTGACTATCATAATATCCTTAAATCAGGTTATCGTCAAACACCTAATTCATAAAAAAGGCAGATCCTTTCTTAAAAAAGTCTGCCTGATAGGGATTTTAAATTTTTTATGAAATTAGGGATTAGCGAGCGCCGAAACCGGTTAATATGACACGGAATGTGCGCAGGATAATAAGGATATCCGTCGAAAAACAGATATTCTTGATGTACAGAATATCGTATTTGACCTTCTTGCGCACGTCGGCAATAGACTCATCATAACGATGGTGCACCTGGGCCAGCCCTGTGATGCCGGGTTTGACCGCCAGGCGCTTTTTATAATCACCTATTTGCTCTCCCAAAGTTTCAACGAACATCGGTCGTTCCGGCCGAGGGCCGATAACGCTCATGTCCCCTTTTAAGACATTGATAAATTGAGGGATCTCATCGATACGGCTTTTACGCAGGAAACTGCCGATGGGTGTGATCCTGTTATCCTTGGCCTTTGCCCAGACCGGGCCGGATTCTTTTTCCGCGTCAGTTTTCATGGTACGGAATTTATAAATTTCAAATTGTTTGCCATCCTTGCCTGAACGGATCTGGCTGTAAAAGACCGGTCCTTTGGAGGTCAGCTTGATCAATAAAGCTACCAAAAGGCACAACGGCGAAAGGATAATGACGGCAACGCAAGCCAGGAAAATATCCATGGCCCTTTTGGCGATATGATAGGCCCTTCTCAAAAAGGCTAAACCCATGGTAAAAACACCGCTTCCGAATAATAAAAAGCTGGACGGCTCAGGGGCGTTTGACCTGGGCATTTTGATCTGGACAGACGATTCCTGGCTTTGCAGTGTCGAAGCTGCGGCACTGGTTTTAGTGATCGAGCCCGGAGACGCGAATAAGGCGATTGCGATAATCAAAATGCTGAGTGGTCTAAATGATCTTTTCATTTGTTTTAAGCCATCCTTTTGGTGTTTTTTAAAGGTATTTTTGCGTACATGTTACATGTAGCAAGTTCCGTGCCAAAGCACGGGAAAATAGCGAAAATTTTACAAAAACGCATAACCTATTAATCTTGAATACTTTACAATAATAGAATAAAGGGAATATTATTTATGTATGAAGAATGTATATAGCAATATCTAAAATAACTTATTTAGTGTATAAATTTCTCAACAATATGTTCAGGGGAGATGTTTAAACAGCTGCGGAATAATAAGGCAAGCAAATTCATTTAGCAGATTAATGGCCTGTGTCTGATGCCCATTAACTATATCGGTCGATATACGGATCAAAGCGTTGCCTGTCTTCTTTCCACTCAGGTTATTGAGGGCGGATAAAGCCTGCTCTTTCCAATAACTGTGTGTATAAACGTCTCCCACCTTATACCAATAATATGCCAATTGCTGGTTTTCGTTGTTATCCAGTATGAGCCAATTGACTTTAAAGGATGAATTGGAAGACGCTATTATAGTATCTTTTTTCCCTTTGTCAACAATAGAAATGCCTGAATTTCGGTAGGCTATTTCAGGGGGATTGCTGGCATTTTGGTTTGATTTAGAATAAGCAATATACAAATAAACGCTTTGTTGGTCGTGATTGGTGTACCTGCGCAGGAAAACGTTCTTTGTTTCCAAAAGGGCCAGGTCTGTCTTTTCAATGGGCAGGTCCTGGGAGGTCCATTCATCAATGGTTAAAGGGAAATCATTGATATTGACCTTCATCTTATATTGATAACCGTAAAAATAGAATCCCCAGGATAAAAATATGGTGATGATCAATAAGATAATGATGGATATGTAGTTGCGGTTAATCATCAATCTTTTTCCGGGTCATGAGTTTCTTTACGCCATAAAGCATTAAAAACGCGATCACGAAAACAAGATACCCTGAAATATCATGCAAAAAGCCCTGGGTATGGTCAGTCCCCCAAATTTCGCCCACCAGGGAAAGAAAGACGATACGGCAGGCATTTGAGAAAGTCGCGATGGGGATCGCGGATAAAAAGAGCAATATTTTCATGGAAAGCCGCAATTTCAGCCTGTAGGCGAAAATACAGCCCAGGGCTGTCAGTGAGATCAGTGACCTTAATCCACCGCAGGAATCCTCTACCAGCACATAGCTATGGGGCAATTTAATGATGCTGGATTCCTGAACGGCATGAAATCCAAAAAGATTCAGCATTAAAGTGGCTGATTGGGCGGCAATGATCTTTAGTTTAAAACAGATGAATGCCACCACGATCAGGGGCAAAGGTATCATGAACACCAGAAAAAAGAGCGGAAACCGTATCTCCTTGAGTGTTTTTTCCCCATAAAAATGCAGGACAAGGCCGGCGGTCACGATCAGCATGGAAAAGCCAGAAGTAAAGTAAACGTGCAAAAGGGCGCTAGCCCAATAAAACATGATCCCCAGCACGAACAGCCGAAGGCCCCAAGGTGACGGGGCCGGGGCGATTTTCTTGAGGGCCTCCCTCTTTTTCCACACCAGGAACATGGAAACGATCGGTATCAATATGCCGTGGGCATAATATGAATCCACCGTGAACCAGCGGTCCCACATCCAGAAAATGGTGGGCAAGGAAGCGAGGAATAAAAGAATGGCGACGACGATCTCTTGTTGGTGGGTTTTGACAAACGTGTTGGATTGCGGCATCTTGGTTGATCCGATCTTTTCTATCTGGTCAAAGGCAAATCCGCAATTTGATGTTTCAGGTGTTTCTTGAAGATCCAGAAATCAATGATACCACGAAGATAATTAAATCCAAAGGTAAAATGGATGAGGGCAAAAGACCAGGCCAGGATAGGCGTCAAAAGCAGGCTGTTCTTCGATGATATCTTTATGGAAAAGAATATATTTGCCGTCAGATAGAGCGATAATTCAAATAAAAATAACCAGATCAAGGGCTTTACGAATAGAGACCCCAGGAAAAGGACCATCAGGGATGCCACGAACAAGGCCGGTATCATTTGCCTGATGCCCATGATCTTCCCCAGTTTGGCGGCGGAAAGCGACTTGAAATAGCCGTACTGCGCGTACATGGTGATCATTTTGATAAAGCTGTCCCTGGCGTAATAACGGGAAACTATTTCAGGCACCAGCAGGATCTTGCCTCCGTTTTTGATCAGGCGCAGGTTAAACTCAGCATCTTGGGAACGGACCATATCTTCGTCAAATAAACCGATCCTGTCGAAAACTTCCCTTCGGAAACAGCCGAACGGGACCGTGTCAACCAGTCGGGGTTCCTTGACCCCTGTCCGGAAATAGGAATTGCCGACTCCGAAGGGCGAGGACATCGCCAGGGCGATGGCTTTCGCCCGTAAGGTATTATTCCCGGGAAGAGTAAGGATAATGCCCCCCACGTTATCAACATTGTGTTCCTGGATATATTTGACGCATTTGGAAATATAATCTTTCGGGAATTCAGTGTGGGCATCCATGCGGGCGATCAGTTCGCCTTTGGCCTGTTTGATCAGGATATTCAATCCCATGGTGACGATTTTTTTAGGGTTCTGAAAGTAACGGATGGAAGGGTGTTTCTTTTCATAGTCCAGGATGATTTGGGGAGTGCCATCCGTGCTCATCCCGTCCGCCAGTAAAATTTCCAGCTTATCCCCCGGATAATCCTGGGAAAGCACGGAATCCAGGCAGCGGGCTATATAATTCTCCTCATTGCGGCATGGGATGATGATGGAGACAAAAGGAGTATTCATCGCACGATCTTGATTAATATATTCCTCAGCCAGTTGTATCCTGTTTCGCGCAAGGTCAATTTAAGGGCTTTGATGGTTTTATCCCCTACCCTGTCCAAGAGGGGGATCTTGCCCCTTAAGGCCATATCAAAGCGTTTCATGGACCAGCCGGATTTGACCGCGATCCGGCTTAAGCATCCGGATTTTAATCCTGCCGGCCTTTCGGATATGAATATGGTCTTATAGCCAAGCCTGTAGGCCGTTTCGATGACCTTGTCATTGCAGAATCCCCTGGGGATAGAAAGGGTATCGATGGGGATCCCTAAGTTTACTTCAAGGTTCTGTTTGGAAGCCCTTAATTCTTCTTCCATCTGGGAGTCCAGCAGATTGGTCAGGATTTCATGGGTCAGGCCGTGCGAACCGATGACCATCCCGGACCTGAGCAGTTCCTTGAGCTCTTTCCAGCCCATGTAACCTTCTGTCCCGATCCGTTTGATGATGATAAAGAAATAGGCTTTCCAGCCATATTTATTCAGGACCGGCAGGGCTTCCTTGTAATTATTCATCTCCCCGTCATCAAAAGTGATCATGACCGGTTTAGGTTGAAGCAAAACCCTGGTGTTGTCAAAAAGAGCCGGAGAATAACCGTTATCCTTCAACCATTTCATCTGGGCATCAAAATCATCAGTCGATATGTAATAGATCTCCGCGCCCGTGCCCCGGTTTGGCGGGATCAAAGGCGATGTGCCGGAAAGAATGCCGTGGTACATAAGGACGATGGGTGAAAATTGGTCGTTCAAGGGACAGGCTCCTTTTGATTGGTTCATTACAGGTTGACTAAATACATACGGGAAATGACAATTCTGCCGCGCAGGGAACTTGTCGTATCAGAATATTTTTCCAGGTTCAGTTCATCAAGAAAATAAAAGTTCGGCTTTTTTTGAAGCAAGTTGAGGAATTGTACTATATCCAGCCATTGCCCGTCAATCTCCAGCTCAACGGCCAGGAAGCTGGCTTCCTTTTGGGTGGATGTCTTTTGGGGCTGGATGTTCGCGATATGGATATTGCTCTCGCGGGCGGCCGCGTCGATCTTGGAGATGATCGTCGGCATCTGCGCGTCGTCCGAATCCACACCGCCGATAAGGATGGCCAGGTCCTGGTATCTTGATTCAACGAGCGCTTTTTGCTCCAGCATCTGGCGGGTTTTGATAAGCCGCGCGCTTTTGACGCGCAGCTGGTCGTTAATATCGGCAGAACCCTCATGCATGGGTTTTAAGGCGAAATTGTAGACGATGAAAACGCCCATCAGGCCCAGGGTAACGAACAGGATCACTTTTTCCCGCGGTTTAAGCTTTTTCATTTTTGTCCGTTCACGTTCTTAAGCGTGCATGTTATCTTGAAATAATCAACTTCACCATCCTGTGTCACCCTTTTGTTGACATAATTCAGGTCAACATTTGAGAAGCTCTGGGAATTGACCATGTCCTTCTGGAACTGGTTGATGGCCGCTGAATTTGTCGAAACACCCTGGAGGGATAATGTGTTTCCATTGCTGATATTGATGCTTGCCAGATAAATTTGGGCCGGAAGCAAACGGTCGATCTCGCGGGCCAGGTCGGAGAAGATCAGGCGGTTTTTGATCATGCCTTCAATGTCATTGATCTTTTGCAGCTGCTCCTCCACGCTTTGGGCGTTTTGTTTGGTGAGGCGAAGCTGATTTTCCAGGCGCGCTAATTGAAAGTTTTTATTCAGGAATCCCATACCTAATGCCAGGGCTAATGAGATCAAGGCGGCCGCGGCCCAAATACCTGTCATGATAAGCTGCCGCTGATAAATGTTTTTTCCCTGGGCTTGGCGCACGGCGCCGGGTATCAGGTCAATAGGCGGTTTTTCATTGCTAAAAGCGATGCCTGCCAATGCCGCGATCGATACCCCGTCTTCAGTGATGGACTTGGGCCACTGGGTGGCGCGGGCCAGGCTTAATGTTTTGGTCAGCGGGATCTCTTTGATCGCCAATTGATCGTGTATCCTGGACATTTCATTGGCAAGCTCGCCAGCCTGCAAAGCGCTGCCTGTCAGGTACACTGATTGGATGGGTTCGGATAATTTTTCGCCGCTGGTATTGACCTGCGTCAGATCCCATTGTTTGAGTATCTCCGCGAAGCCCTCCTGCTGCATCCGGGCCTGGCCTACGGGAATATCCCTTGAAGTGAGCCAAAATGACTTATGGCATAAGCAGATCTCGGTATGGTCATTATCAATGTCGAATACCGCGGCCAGCTTGTCGGGAATGTCCGATTGTTGCCGGTATAATAACCAAAGCCCTATGGAAGAGATCGTTATCTGATGGATGGGTATCTTTGAGTCTGAAAATATCTTCCAGTAACGCGCCGCGATCTCCTGGGGCAAGATGACCACCGCGATCTTAGAATAGCCGTCAGGGCTTTTGGAAAGGACCTGAAAACCGATCTCGACTTCTTCTTTCGCGTAAGGGATCTGGCTCCCCACCTGTAGATCGATCATTGAGAGGATCTCATCTTCATTTTGGGACGGAAGCATCATATGGCGTAAAATGACCCTGGAACGGGGGATCAGCACCGTCACTGTGCTTTCAGCGAAATTGAATTTCCGCTGTTTAACGAAAGAAGTAAGGCTTTGGGTGATCTGGGAGTCATTCTGATCGCTGATATCAATGATACCCGCCGCGGCCACGCATTTTTTGGGCGCGCCCGTCAAGACGTGAAGGTATTTGACCGTTCGTTCATTGATGGAGAAAACTATATTCGACTTCATCTAATCCCTTTGCCAGGAAATTATCTTTCCCGGCGTCCCTTGAGGTTGCTGGATGACTGCCTCTATGACCGTGCGTGTGCCGCTTTCTTTATCGATCCCCTCCACCCTTGCCCGGTAATAGCCTGATACACCTTCCTGCAAGGCCGGGGGCCAGTTTGGCGTCGTGATACTGGCTATGGAAGCAATGCCGTCATCAGGCGAGAATGACTGCCCGTCCGCGCCGTCGCGGATCGCGTACGCCTGGGCGATGATGACTGACGGGTTGATGGATGGATTTACGCGCGAGGCGGCATAAGCGACCGCCTGGATCACATCATTGTTAGCCGTGTCCGTATTGACCCATAACCCGTTTTGGGCATTCCCGTAAACCGTCACATCATCCTTGATTTTATCAAAAATTGGCCGTGTCATGCCATCAACTTCCAATAATTCTAAAATATTCTCATAGTGCCTGTTCTTTGGCCTTAACGTTGATCCATTCATGTTCATAAAAGAATTGTTGCCGCTTTCCTGCGCGTTGATGCCCGTATAGTTGATAATAGCTAAAGCTAATTTGTCAGCGTCTGACTGTGATAAACCATAAAGCTCCAATAAGGCGCTTAAAACCTGATAATTGGTAATGCCAAGCGCGTTGATGTTGATGCGCCCCCCCTCATCCCTTAATCCAAATTCCAAATGCGGACCATTATCCGCTAAATTGAAATTGCGGGCAGGCCATTGGACGACCGCGTAAGCTTTCTCCCCCGCGTATATACGCGCGAATATATCCTCCGTGGTTTTAGTCTGGTCAATGCCGATCCCCGGTGAATATAAAGTGTCCTTGGGGGCCGGTGTTCTTTGCATAAGGTCAAGTATTTGGCTGATCCCGGCCCGTGCCGCCGCGCAGCTGCGCAATTTTCCGCGGTATGTTTCCAATAAAGAAACTTCCAGTGACGAGCGCCTGCCCAGTCCCCAGGCGATCAATGATAATATCAGTAAAACCCACAAAACTACAATTAAAACAACCCCTTTATTATTCTTCATAGTAACTTGGCACCGGGGCTAAGAATATATCGCGTTTGAACACCAGGCCTTCATCCGGCTTTTTGGGATCAAATAAAATAAAGCTGCAGCTTACCGACATGGGAAGCCCCTTTTCATCCCAGGTTTCAGAATAAACGATCCCCTTGGAACCATTGGTTTGCAAGTCTTTTATTAAGGGGGCATATTGGCAGTTGAAACTGCCCTTCTTTAACCCGGCGGCCACAATTTGGGTGGATGTGTCATTGTTTGTCTCATTTAACCAGTCAGCCAGGCTCATCTGTTGGCGTAAGAGAAATTCGACGGGCGAAGTCGCGTCATTGTATGAGGTTCCTTTTTTCGACGGATTGGTGACGCGCCCGATCATCGTTTTCGCGGCCTGGCTTTCCGGCAATCCCCTGAAATAACGCACGCGTTTGATCCCCTTGGGTGTTTGCGTCAAGAATGAAAATTCATTTTTTTGGCCGTCGAACATGACAGTCCCCGGGTAAGAGGCGGAGAGATCAAGAGTAACGGCGTTTTCCAGGTCATGGGTCAAGCCCTGGTCCGCCATGAGCAATTCCATATAATTGTCATGGACGCGCCGCATCCTGTCATCGAGCTTCATGGCCGACCAAAACATGTTGTAAGCGCTGACGCTGATGATGGCGCCGATCGCCAGGGCCAGCAAAAGCTCAACAACCGTGAATCCTTTTAAGTTATTTTTCATCAGGGCTATAGATCACCGTCGTTATATTCAGTTGGCCTTGGGTTTTTCCCGCGGGCCAGTTTAATTTCAGCTCAATGTTCTTTAGATGGGCGCTGATCGCCTGTGTACTGGTCGATACCGTGAATTTATCATAAGGCGCCTCAAGGGGCTGAGGGTATGTGCTTAAAAGGTCAGGCGAGGCATTTGTCGCGTATAAAAGCCCGAGCCTGTTTTCCATGATGATCAGGGACCTGACCGTCTCCTGGAAACGCACACCCGTGCGGAAATTTGTCAATAAGGATTGCGCGATAAAGGTCAGGCAGATGCTGACGATCACAACCGACAGGATGGCTTCCAGCAGCATAAACCCTTTCTTGTTATTCATTTTCCTCTTTCATCATCATCCCGCGGACCAGCGCCGAAGACAGGATTATCTTCTGCCGGGGGCAAGACAATTGGATCTCGGCCGCATCAATGGTGCCGTCCGGATAATATTCGATCATATCTGTCTGGGTATCAAGGCTTATTGTTTCCGGTATCGGATGCTTTCTGCCGAGAGAACCGTTAACAGGCGTGAAGCTTTCCTGGTCATCCGGGTCCGTATTGCGTGCCAGGTTGTAAGAATGGCGGTCATGGGAAAAGGAAATGGCGTATATACGCTGTTGGCCTATCGCCATCGCCTGGGCCCAGCGGCTGCAGTTAAGCAGGTCATCGGCCGTTTTATTCAACTCGAAGCGCGCGTATCCGTTTGATAAATTCGGCGCTGCCAGTGCTGAAATAATACCTATGATAATAACGGCCAATAATATTTCAATGAGCGTAAACGCGTTACTTGCTTTCATTTTCCCAATTGTTGACATTATCGCTGCCTTCCGTGCCGCTGGCGCCTAATGAAGAAAGGTCATAGCTGTCAGCGTTATGCGCGCCGGGAGAAACATAAATATAGTCGCGGCCCCACGGGTCAACGGGAACTTTCTTTTTCTTCAAATAGGGGCCGTTCCATTGGGCCGGTACCGGGCTTTGGGTGGGCGCGCTGATCAAAGCGGCTAAACCCTGCTGGGATGTTGGGTATTGGCCGATATCCATCTTGTACAGGTCAAGGGCTGTGCTTAAATTTGATTCAATGTCGGTGCGGGCCGCTGTTTTACGCGCCTGTTCGCTGCGACCGGCAATATTAGGGACGATCATCGCCGCCAATATCCCGATGATGATCACCACCAGCATGATCTCGATTAATGTAAATCCACGTTTAAAAAGATGCGGCATATTAATCTCCCGTCAATTAATGATCATATTCATCTGGAACATGGGTAAAAGCATGGCCACGATCATAAATCCCACCAGGCCCACGACCAAGATCAGTACCGCCGGTCCCAGGATGGTAACAAAGGTTTGCGCCATCTCCTGGCTGGAACGTTCGCAATTCGCGGCTAATTTATATAGTCCTTTTTCCAGTTTACCACTTTCTTGCCCTACGGCAATCAAATCAACGGCCATCTCCGGGAATAGAGCGCTTGCTTTGATGGCCTGTGTCAGGCTCATGCCGGTTTTGACCCTAAGGGTCATTTTTTTTACTTCTTCCTGCAGGGCGCTGTTATCGACCACCAGGGTCACGGACTCAAGCGCGGTGACGATGGGCACGCCGCTTTCGATCAACATGCCAAGCGTCCTTGAGAAGCGGCTTAATTGCGTGTCTTCAATAAAGGATTTCAATAAAGGGATTTTCAGGGCCGTGCCATCGATCCAGGCCTTGCCTTTCGCTGTTTTAAGGAAGGAGCGCGCCCAAAAGAAGATGCCGGCGGCAACGGCAGCCATCAGCCACCAGAAATGGGCGAATACCTGGCTTATGGACACAACGATCCGGGTTATCAGCGGCAGCTGGGCGTCAAAGTCCTCGAACATCAGGGTAAGCTTCGGCAGGACAAAAGATAACAGCACAAAGAGCGTCAAAATTCCGACGACAAGGATGATCGCCGGGTATAACAGGCTTGATTTGACATTAGATTGCAGCTTCATATCGGAATCCAGGAATTGGGCCAGGCGGTTTAAGACCAGCGGCAGTTGTCCGCTCGCTTCCGCGGCTTTAACGGTATGGATATAAAGCGGTGAAAATATCCTGGGGTATTTGGACAGGGCAAATGACAGGCTTCCCCCCTGTTTTAATAATACCGTCATGGCCTCTATATTTTCAACCATTTGGGGGAATTGGCGCTGGCGGGACAATAATTCCATGCAGCGGGCCAAAGGGATCCCTGCTTCCATCAGGTCCGCCAATTGCCTGGTAAACTGATACAGCGCCTCCTGGGAAACTTTATTTTCCGGCCTGGAGTTCCTGTCAATGGACAGGGAAGAAGCTGATACTTTTTCGTAGGGTTTGACATCGACGGGAATTTTACCGGCATTGGTCAGTTTGAAAACAGCTTCGGCAACAGTGTCGGCTTCGATCAGGCCGCTGGTCAGATTTTTAGGCCCGCTTTTGGCTTTATAAGAAAATTGGGCCATATTATCCGTCCTCAGTGACCCGTAGTACTTCGCTGGGACTGGTCATGCCTGACGCGACTTTTTCCCATCCATGCTGGCGCAGAGTTTTCATGCCGTCCAGGATCGCCTGCTGTTTGATCTCCCTGCTGCTTTGCCTGCTGGTGACCATGCCGCGCATTTTATCATTGAGTATCAGGAATTCACAGATCGCCTGGCGTCCGCTGTAGCCTGTCATGCGGCAAGCCTTACACCCTTCTGCCTCATAGATGACGGCTTTATCATTGGCAGGGGTCAGTTCAAAGCCTCTCTTGATGGTATCGGTCAAGGGCGTCGGTTTTTTACACGCGGGGCATAACAGCCTCACCAGGCGCTGGGCCAGGAAACATTCGACCGATGAGGCGATCAGATAGGGTTCGATCCCGATATCGATCAGGCGCGTGATGCCCGATGCGGCATCGTTGGTATGCAGGGTTGAAAAGACCAAATGCCCCGTCAAGGACATCTGGATGGCGATTTGCGCGGTCTCGAAATCGCGGACCTCGCCGATCATGATCACGTCCGGGTCATTGCGCAGGATAGAGCGCAGCGCCGCGGCAAAGGTCAACCCGATGCCTGAGTTGGCCTGAACCTGCACGGCCCCTTTCAGCTGGTATTCAACAGGGTCCTCAACGGTGATGATCTTCGTGTCTTCGGCGTTGATGGCGGCCAGGCACGAATAGAGTGTCGTGGTCTTTCCGCTTCCCGTGGGGCCGGTTAAAAATATGATCCCGTGCGGTTTGTTGATCAGCGCGTTTAATTTTTTGCGTTCGGCCCCCTGGATGCCTAACTCCTCAAAATTATACAACCGGAAGGTGTTCAGCAGGCGGATCACACAGCTTTCGCCGAATGATGTCGGTAAAAATGAAACACGAAGGTCCATATCTGTGCCTTCAACCTTGACCTTAAAGCGCCCGTCCTGGGGAAGACGTTTTTCAGCGATATTGAGGTTGGAAAGTATTTTAATGCGGGAGATCAGGGCATCCTGGAAATAACGGATATTGTCCGGGACCTGCGCGTCGTAGAGCACCCCGTCAATGCGGTAGCGGATGCGCAGTTCATTGCCGAAAGGCTCGATATGGATATCGGTCGCGCTGTCGCGGTGGGCCTGGAATAATATCTGGTTTAAGAATTGGCTGATGGATGCTTCTGAAGAAAGCTCATCGATGGATTCCGTTATAGGCGCGTCCGCGGTCATCAATTGTGTGTCGGACATCATCCGCTCGATGGTTTCAGCCCCGAGCCCATAATGCTCGCGGATGGCTTCGATGATGTCCTTTTCTTCGGCCAGGACCGGCTGGATATGGGCGCGCGCGACCATGGCCAGGTCATCAAGCACGGTGACTTCCTCGGGGTTGCTCATGGCCACCGTCAGGATGCCGTTCTCAAATTTGACGGGAAAGACTTTGTAATGGTTGACGGCTTTGGCTGACAGGCGCGCCAGGGCTGCCGGAGAAACAGCGGTAGATTTTAGGGAAATGGAATTGATGTCAGGTTTTTCAGCCATGCTCTTTTACGGCACTGGAACGGTGGATTTGTCTTTAGGTAAGGGATCGAAATAGGTCTTTTCACCTTTAATTGTCGGCGTTGTTTTAAGATATCCCTGATAATCGGCATGGACATCGCCATTGATGATATGCGGGGTCAAAAAGATCACGATCTCCGTCTTTTGCATATTGCGGTTTTCCGTGTTGAATGCCTTGCCGATCCAGGGCAGATCGCCCAGGATAGGGATCTTGGTCTTGTTATTGATGCGCATATCCGTCATCAGCCCGCCGATGATGATGGTCACCCCGTCTTTGATGCGCACCGTGGTCTGGACCTCGGAGGTGTCCACGATCGGGATCAGGGTGCCGTCGGAAGCCGTAAAGGCCTTGGATTCTTCGTTGGAGATCTCAGGTTTGATCTTCATCGTGATAAACCCGTCATCATGGATCGTCGGTGTCACGTGCAGCTTGACCCCGGTATCGATGAAGCTAACGCTTTCAGAGCTGGTCGTAGGCCCGCTGGCGGAAGTGGTCAGAGAGCTTGTCGTATAGGGGATGGTTGTCCCGATCAAAATACTGGCCTCCTGATTATTGATGACAGCCAGCCTCGGGTCGGAAAGGGTCCGGGATTTGCCAAAAGTGTCCAAAACCTGCAGAACGGCGTTATAACCGCCGCTGCTCAGCGTGCCGATGGATGCGGTCCCCACTCCGTTTGTTATCGCGCCGGGAATGCTGAAACTGCTGGCTAATTGCAGGGTTGTATGGCCTACAACATTAGGCAGGACTTTTTCCCAGTTGACACCCATCTGATATTGATCGCCCAGGGTGATCTGCACGATCTTGGCCTCAATGAACACCTCTTTGTCGTTCTTGTCCAGGGCGGTGATCATTGAGCCGATCTCTTCGATCTTAGGGGGGATATCCATCACCACCAGGGTATTGGAGCGGGCATCAAATTCGATACTGCCGATATCTTTTGTCAGCATGGGGCCGATGGTTTTGGCCAATTCATCGGCTTTGGCATAGCTGATGTTAAAGACCTTGGTTTGTAAAGGGATATCAATTTGGTGGATATATTTCATGATCTCTTTTAATTTCGCGTCAGGGACATCCTCGATGATGATACTGTTGGATTTGTCATCCGCGATGATCTTCCCGGCCTGGATCTTGACCTGGTTGAGCACCCCCACCACATCGGAAGCTTTTGCCGACTGCAGCGAGATGATGGTGTTTTCCATGTCCACGCCGAATTTATGGCCTGTTGCCTGTTCATACTCGGCAGAGGTCATGATCTGCACCACCCCATGGCCTTCAAGATAGGCCAGGTCATTGGCCTTGAGGATGATGGTCAGGGCATCGTGCACATCCACATTCTGAAGGAATATGGTCACCCGGCCGGTGATGCTTTTGCCGGCGATGATATTTAACCCGGATTTTACAGCCAGCAGTTTCAGGACATCATTGATATCCATGTCTTTGATCTCAAGGGTATCAAGGACCATTGATTTTTGCTGCTGGGTGGTCTCCAGCGCTGAATTGATGGCGGAATCGCGCTGATCAGGCGTGTTGACGTCAGGCTGCGCGTAGGTTAAACCCGAACATAAAAGACAAAACGCGAAAATAGGATAAAAATTAGTTTTTACTGATCGGAACATGAATATCCTGTCCTTGAAAATTGATGGTCATCTCTCCTGCTTTGATCTGTACGATCTTTATTCCGCCCTGGGGATGATTTTCATCTATAAAGTAAGTCTTTCTCGTAAAAGTGTCTTCGATCACGATCTGGGAAGGATCAGCCACAACTATACCGACTATCTTTAAATGAGCCGGCAGCTGCCCTTTGGGCGTATTTTCAAGCGCGCCGGACGGGCCGACATCTGAAAGTGTAAAAATATCCCGGGTTGGCGCAGTCTCATCAGCGGCCTTTTTTTCCAATAAGGGAGTTGGAGAAATCAGGACGGCATCCTTTAGCGCCACCTTGCTGTTTTCAGCAGGCATAAGATTATCATGGCTTTTGGATAATATAAAGATAATTAAATAAATACAGCAGGCCAGCGTCAATATCATAGACAGGCGCTGGACCAAGCGTATCATCGGCCATGCAAAAGTATTCCCCATATGTATGGATATAATTATAACTCTTATGCGCTAATTCTAAAGAGAAAAGATATAAATTTGGTGCTAAATCGATCCTGGCCCTATATCACCACGGATACGTTTACGGGCGTCGATACGATCACATTACCATTGCTGTCAATGGCCTGGGCAGTTAAGGTATATTTGCCGGGTAATGGAGTTCTCCAATAATAACTGGCGTTTGAAGTGCCGTAAACAGTATACAAAAGCATCGAGCCATTGAAAATATTGATTTGATTGATAGCGGCATTGTTGTCTGAAGCGCTCACGGCTATATTAACCGTCGAACCGATCAATAAATTGCTTCCATTGGTAAGATTGGTTATGGCGACCACCGGTGCTGTGGGTGCGGGAGCGGGCGCGGGAGTATTAACCGTGACCGATACCGGGTTGGATGTTGTAGAAACCCCGTTTGAATCCGTGGCCACTACCGTCAAAGAATAGCTGCCGGCTGGGACATTGCTCAAGGTAAAGCTGTAAGGAGCCGTGGTGGCTGTCCCGAGCAAGGTTGACCCATTATAAAATTTCACTGAAGCAATGGTGCCATTGGTTTCTGAAGCGCTTGCGTTAATGATAAGATCCGAACCAGTTGTTAAGCTGCTGGCGTTTGCCGGGCTTGTGATCGCGGCTGTCGGTACAGGCAGATTCACTGACACTGTAACGGCGGCGGAAGTAGTCGAAACGCCGTTAGCATCCGTGGCAACAACAGTCAGGGAATAGCTGCCGGCAGGGACATTGCTCCAGGTAAAGCTGTATGGAGCCGTGGTGGCTGTCCCGAGCAAGCTTGACCCATTATAAAATTTCACTGAAGCGATGGTGCCATAGGCCTCTGAAGCGCTTGCGGTGATGTTGAGGCTTGAACCCGCGGTCAAATTGCTGCTATTAGCCGGGCTTGTGATCGCGGCAACCGGTAATGATGGATTGACAGTCACTGTTACAGCACTGGAAGTGACAGTCACTCCTGTAGTATCTGTGGCAACCGCGGTCAGTGAATAGCTGCCGGCAGGGACACTGCTCCAATTATAAGTATACGGAGACGCGGTACTGGTCCCCAATAAGGTTGAACCGTTGAAGAACTGCACTTGGGCGATCGTTCCGTTGGTTTCTGAAGCGTTCACGGTGATGCTGAGTGTCGAACCGGCGATCAAACTGCTGCCATTCGCCGGGCTTGTGATAGAGGCCACCGGCAATGAAGGGGCTACAACTGTCACAGATACAGGGCTTGAAGATGTTGTTACGCCATTGCTGTCCGTTGCTGTAGCGACCAGGGAATATGTTCCCGCGGGGACATTGCTCCAATTAAAGGTATAAGGTGATATGGTGCTGGTACCCAGCAAGGTTGATCCATTATAGAATTGTACCTGTGTGATCGTTGGGGTGGCCTTTGAAGCGTAAAGGCTGCCAGTGCCTGCAATTTCAGTGGCATTAGCCATGATGGTAAAGTTGGATCCTTTCGTAAATTTATTGCCATTAGTCGGGTTGATGATGGAAACTACTGGTGCCGGCGGTGTGGAACCATTGACGGTTACTGTGATCGAATTTGAGGTCACTGAATGGCCGGTGGCGTCTACAGCTTTAGCGGTCAAAGTATAACTCCCTGCGGGTACATTGGCCCAGGTAAAATTATAAGGGGCCGCGCTGCTTGATCCCAGGAAGCTTGATCCATTATAAAAGTAAACCTCCGCGATGCTGCCGTTGTTCTCAGAAGCGTTCGCGGTAATGGTGATCGAAGAACCTGCTGAAAAGCTGCTTGCGTTATTCGGGCTTGTGATCGCGGCAGACAGGCCCGAAGGACTTGAACCCATTCTGTTTGGCAACCCGATGGTTATGGTAGCGGGAGCTGAAGTCACAACTACTCCCCTGCTGTCAGTAGCCTGGGCGGTAATGGTGTAATTGCCCGGCATTATATAAGTTGACCAGGTAAAATTAAAAGGATTGCTGGTGGTTGTATATAAAAGTGTTGATCCGTTAAAGAATTGTACTTGGGTGATATTGCCGTTGGCTTCTGAAGCATTGGCTGAAATAAAGATCGTAGCCGGGAAAGCAAAAGTTGAATAGCTTGTTGGTGAAGTCAGCGTTATCGTTGGCAATGACGGAGCGGCATTGACGGTTAATGTTGCCGCGATGCTTGTCACAGAACCAGAGGCGTTGGTAACGACGCATTCAAACTGGGTGCCGCTGTTAGCGGTGGTCGTAGCGGCAGTGGTATAAGAAGCGCTGGTGGCGCCCGCGATATTGCTGAATGCTCCCCCGTTAATACTCTGCATCCATTGATAGGTCGGCGCAGGGGTACCTGTCGCGGCAACGCTGAAGGTCGCTGTGGCCGGAGCGGTCACTGTCTGGCTTACAGGCTGTAAAGTGAAGCTCGGAGCTACTGGAGCAGGATTAACTGTTAAGGTCGCGATGCTGCTGGTCAAAGAACCAGAAGCATTGGAAATAACACATTCAAACTGGGTGCCGCTGTTAGCGGTGGTCGTAGCGGCAGTGGTATAAGAAGCGCTGGTGGCGCCCGCGATATTGCTGAAAGCTCCCCCGTTAACACTCTGCATCCATTGATAGGTCGGTGCAGGTGTACCGGTGGCAGCAACACTAAAGGAGGCTGTAGCCGGGGCTGTTACTGTCATGCTGACAGGCTGTAAAGTGAAGCTCGGAGCTACTGGAGCAGGATTAACTGTTAAGGTCGCGATGCTGCTGGTCACAGAACCAGAAGCGTTGGTAACGACGCATTCAAACTGGGTGCCGCTGTTAGCGGTGGTTGTAGCGGCGGTGGTATAAGAAGCGCTGGTGGCACCCGCGATATTGCTGAAAGCTCCCCCGTTAATACTCTGCATCCATTGATAGGTTGGCGCAGGTGTACCGGTGGCAGCGACACTAAAGGTGGCTGTAGCCGGAGCAGTAACTGTTTTATTAACTGGCTGTAAAGTGAGGCTCGGAGCTACTGGAGCAGGATTAACTGTTAAGGTCGCGATGCTGCTGGTCACAGAACCAGAAGCGTTGGTAACGACGCATTCATACTGGGTGCCGCTGTTAGCGGTGGTCGTAGCGGCAGTGGTATAAGAAGCGCTGGTGGCGCCCGCGATATTGCTGAAAGCTCCCCCGTTAATACTCTGCATCCATTGATAGGTCGGTGCAGGTGTACCGGTGGCAGCAACACTAAAGGAGGCTGTAGCCGGGGCTGTTACTGTCATGCTGACTGGCTGTAAGGTGAAGCTTGGAGCCACGCCTTGCAAAGTAACCGTAACTGCAACCGCTGATGATGTTGCTGTATTGTTGTTATTATCAAATGCCTCGGCGGTTAAATTGTAATTCCCCGTCCCCACATTGCTCCAGGTATAGGTAAAGGGGCTGTTGGTAACTGTCCCTAATAAGGTTGAACCGTTAAAGAATTCCACCTTGCTGATCGTGCCGTTAGCCTCTGAAGCCGCGGCTGTGAGGGTGATGATCGCCGGGGCTGTAAATGAAGTGTTATTGGCTGACAGGCTGATCGACGGTAAGCCGCTAACCGTAACCGCTGCGGCGCTGGATGACGTTGAAACACCGTTGGCATCCGTGGCTTTAGCGGTCAGGGAATAATTACCGGCGGCAACATTTGTCCAGCTAAAAGTATAAGGAGAAGAAGTGCTTGTTCCGAGCAGGGTTGACCCATTATAAAATTTCACTGAAGCGATGTTGCCATTGGTTTCTGAGGCGTTCGCGGTAAGCGTAATATTTGCCCCAGCTGTATAGCTGCTTGAATTGGCAGGGCTTGTCAAAGATACTACGGGTGAAGATGAAGCGGTTGCCACAGTCACTGTGATGGGGCTGGACATTGTTGAGATACCGTTGGCATCGGTCGCCTTAGCGTTAATGGTAAAAGTACCGGTGGTTGCGTTAGTCCAGCTGGCCGTGTATGGAGATGACGTGGCCGTCGCTAATAGATAAGACCCTGAATAATATTGAACTTGAGCGATGGTGCCGCTGGTTTCTGAAGCGTTAGCGGTAATAGTGAAGGTTGAACCTTGTGTAAAAGTGGTCCCGTCAGTCGGGCTTGCGATGGCAACGACCGGTGAAGCGGTGGATGTTACTGTCACTGAGACAGTGCTGGAAGTTGTTGAAACGCCGTTGACATCAGTCGCCACGGCATAAAAGCTGTATCCGCCGGCAGCCATATTGGAATCAACAAAATTATACGGAGAAGCGCTGCTGCTTCCTAATAATAAGCCTGACCCGTTATAAAGCGAAATATTGCTGATCGTCCCGT
>Ga0265338_10001273_pt1 | contig 41462 bp, 42 predicted proteins | sample 42126metaG_FD_193579 | JGI IMG/M metagenome (GOLD analysis project Ga0265338, IMG submission 193579) | Rhizosphere microbial communities from Carex aquatilis grown in University of Washington, Seatle, WA, United States - 4-21-26 metaG | ecosystem: Host-associated > Plants > Roots > Rhizosphere... | reverse complement strand
CACCCCTAGGCCCAAGGCCCAAGGCCTATCCCCCTCTACCCTCTACCCTCTACCCTCTACCCTCTACCCTCTACCCTCTACCCTCTACCTTTAAACAACATACAACAAGGGATCGCCCGGCTGTACTAGCTGGCCGGTTTCGGCTACCAGCTTCTCAACCGTCCCGCTGACTGGCGAGACGATCTCGTTAAACACCTTCATCGCCTCGATGAGACCCACCACTTGGCCGGCAACCACTGCCTCGCCGACGTGCACGAAGGGAGGCGCAGAGGGGCTTGGGGCGGAATAGTAGATTCCGTTCATGGGGCTGTTGATGGGAGTGCCTTGGGGGCCCACGGAAACGGCGGGCGCGGGCGTCGCGATCTGGGCCGGCTCATCGGGGAGTTCGCCTGTGTCTTCGCCGCGTTCAGGCGCGGCTAGACGCTTTGGCCTTCTAAAGGCGACTTTCCAATCAGGCCCAGAGAGCTGCGCCTCGGTAAGCGCAAACTCTTCCATGAGATTGGCCAGGTCTTCGATGCGGCTTGACAGGTCCTCCACACCAAGATTATGAAGAACGTGGCTGCCTAAACCACGGTTTGCGGTAGAAAAGCGCGACATGCGCGACTAAATTCACACCGGTAAACTATCTGCATGGCACTCAATAAGAAGACGGTAAGGGATATCGATGTGAGCGGCAAGCGCGTTCTCGTCCGATGCGACTTTAACGTTCCGCTGGACGGCTCGAGAATTACCGACGACCGCCGAATTACGGAAGCAATTCCTACCATCAAGTATTTGCTGGAGCATGGAGCTTCTGTTATCCTCGCCAGCCATCTTGGCCGCCCGAAGGGGGTTTCGCCGGAGTTCTCGCTGGCGCCGGTGGCGAAGCGCCTCACCGAACTGCTGGGACGACCTGTCAATCTGCTCGCCGACTGTATCGGTCCAGAGATTTCGAAAGCGTGCTCGTCGCTAAAGCCCGGCGACGTGGTATTGCTCGAGAACGTCCGGTTTCATCCAGAGGAAGAGGCGAACGACCCCGCCTTTGCGAAGCAGCTTGCTTCCCTTGCCGACGTTTACGTCAACGACGCCTTCGGCACGTCGCACCGGGCTCACGCTTCCACCGAAGGGGTCGCACATTACCTGCCAGCCGTCGCGGGATTCCTGATCGAGAAGGAGATTGAATACCTGGGCAACGCGATCGAAAACCCTAAGCGGCCCTTTATCGCGATTCTTGGCGGCGCAAAGGTCAAGGACAAAATTGCGGTCATCGAGAACCTGCTGCCGAAGGTCGACAAGCTTCTCATCGGCGGCGGCATGGCCTTCACCTTCCTAAAAGCCGAGGGGGACGATATCGGCAACTCCATGCTTGACGCGGGAAGCGTCGATTATGCCAAGCAGTTGATCGAAGACCACAGCGATAAGATCACATTGCCTCGCGACGTGGTGGTCGCAACCGAGTTAAGCGAAACTGCCACAACTCAGGTTGTGCCAGTTGAGAACATTCCCGACGGCGTGATCGGCGGCGACATTGGCCCGACGACCGAAGAGATCTTCTCGACCCTCATTCATATCGGCGGAACCGTCATTTGGAACGGGCCGATGGGAGTGTTCGAAATGGGTCCGTTTGCCCATGGCACGAAGGCGATCGCTGAGGCTTTGACCGTTTGCAAAGGTTTAACGATCGTAGGAGGCGGCGACTCGGCTGCGGCGATGGAGAAATTCGGGCTGGCGGACAAGGTCAGCCACGTGAGCACGGGTGGCGGCGCTAGCTTAGAGTTCCTCGAGGGCAAGCAACTGCCCGGTATCGCAGCATTGCAGGACAAATAGGAGAGACAACTTGGGTTATTGGTTGATGAAATCGGAGCCGGACACCTACGGTATCGACGACCTCGAACGCGAGGGCGTGAACATGTGGGAGGGTTGCCGGAACTACACGGTTCGGCGATTCTTCCGCGAAGAGATGAAGATTGGGGACCTGGCTTTTTTCTATCATTCCAACTGCGATCCTCCGGGCATCGTCGGCATCATGGAAATCGTCAGCGAACCCTATCCCGACCCAACCCAGTTCGATCCCAAAAGCCACTATTACGATCCAAAGAGCCCGAAAGACGACCCCAGATGGGTCTTGAGGGACGTGAAGTTCGTTAGGAAGTTGGGGAGGCTTATTTCATTGCATGAACTACGCACCGTGCCCGGACTGGAGGACATGTTGCTCCTTCGAAAGGGCCAACGGCTCAGCGTTCTTCCGGTGAGCGAGAAGGAGTGGGGGATTGTTCTTGGGCTGGAAGAGGGGTAAATGGGTTGAGGGTAGAGGGTAGAGGTAGAGGGGAAACTTCTATTCGGACTCGTCAGACAAATCGGACAGTTCAGACCCGTCCGACCTTACTGGTGCGATTGTTCCGACTCGCCTCTACCCACTACCCTCTCGCCTCTACCCTCTGCCTTCACCTAGCCTCCAAGGCTCACGTCGCCGTTCACCGCGCTTACGTCGATGCTTCCTACGCCTTCGCCCAGGCGGCCCGTTATTCGTTGCTCCATTCTTGCCTCGTCGGTTAGAGGCAAGCTGCTGCTGACGTCGCCCCGCAACGTTGAAAGGCACACTCGGCAATTGCTTTCCAGCGGTATGGCAAGGCTCGCGTCTCCGTTTACCGTTCGGATGTTCACGCTGCCGACTACCGGCTCGGTCAAATGAACTCTTACATCGCCGTTCACCGATTCGACCGAAATTGTCCGCCCCGCGACACTATCAAGCACCACGTCTCCGCTTGCGGAGCGGGCGTTGATGTTCCCGTTGACATGCTTGACGCTGATATCGCCGGTCTTATTTTCGATCGTCAGGGACGGCGTCGTCGAGTCGTCAATGTCTAGATCGCCGTTCTGGGTTACTACTTCGATGACGCCGTTGAGGCCGCGCAGCTTGATGTCTCCGCTCGCGTTCGCAACCCGGCAGCCGCCGCCCGTATCGAGAATCGAGACGTCGCCCCGCGAGGTCTTCACGTCGACTTGCGAGGCAGTTGCGACCTGAACGACGAGATCGACTTCAAGGCCGGTCACGTCAGGCTGGCGCACGAGAATCTCGTGGTCGCTTTCTTCCACGATCACGGTGTACTCCATCGCCTTTTCGTTGGCTTCCTCGACGGTCGCCCCGCGAACTCGAGCCCTCGCGCAGATACTGTTTTCCGCAAAACCGCCCGAGACCTTAACGTCTCCGCACGGGTTTTCGACTCGAAGCGCCTTTGCCTTAACGTCTCCGAGAGGCAAGCTGACTTCCTTGGTGTCGTAGGCGGCGAACCAACCAAACCCGACCTTGCCTTGCTTTAGCTCGGTGAGTCCCGACTTCAGCTCTTCCACGCCTTTCCGAGCGCCTTCTCTAACTTGCCTAGCAACTTCGTGCCAGTTCACGTTCTGGCTGACTTCTTTTCCCAAATTTTCCATCGTGTCGACAAAGCTCCGGAATGGGTCCCTTGCGTCACCAGCCTCGTGGGGCGGGGGCGGAGGAGGCGGCGGCATTTTCGGTTCCCCCGGGCGTTCCGCGGGGCCGGCCGCTTCGCCGTTATGCTGATCCTGAGCTTCAGCCGACTGGAACGCGTCGATAACCTCGGCGGCATCCTCGGGGCTAAGCTTCCCTTCCTGCACCAGGCGCATTATTCGCGCAATTTCTTCTTTCATCAGACCTGCCCACCTCTCAACTTCTCTTTGGCCTCCGCAGCCGTAATTTTTCCACACTCCAACTCGTCTAGAATCGCGGCTCTCAGGTTGCGCCTTACGCCGCCTTTGCCTGCGTCTTCTTTCGCAGGCGCCAAATCGAGAGCGCCAAGCAATGCGTCCAGCCTCGCTCGCACCGTTGGATAGCTGAGGCCAAGCTCGCGCTCGACGCAGCTAATCATGCCTCGGCATCGCAGAAAGGCTTCAAGAAAGTCCGATTGCTCCTGGTCCAAGCGAGCATAAAGCGGAATTTCGAACTTGCCTCGAATTTGAACGCCACCAGCCTCGGACGTCAGTTCGCTGATATACAGCTTCCCTCCGGTAACGGGGTCCCGATGAGGGATCTTGTGATACTTTTCTTCGCTCATCAACCCAATTATACTAATAATCTTGAGGTATGGTTTCAAATTATTAAGATTTCTTGGGGTTTGGATTTATATTTATAGGAGTGAAAGGTCAGCGGGTAGAGGGTAGAGGGTAGATGCGAGGGGGAGGGTCTGATGCTTCCGACCTGTCCGACCTGTCTGACTTGAGCCCCTAACACCTAACACCCAACACCCAACACCTTCCACCTTCCCACCTCCCACCTTCCCACCTTCCCACCTCCCACCTTCCCACCTTCCCACCTTCCCACCTCCCACCTAGGCGGGTATATTCAAAATCGCACTCATGTCAACAATTAACAAGCTCAAGAATCGGCTCGCCGACGTCAACGCCCTTACCGCCGCAGTGGCGATTATGGATTGGGACCAGCAAACTTACATGCCACGGGGCGGGGCGGACGCTCGGGCCGAGCATGTAGGGATTCTCAGCCGAATGGCTCATGAGCTGTTCACGGCCGACGAGACGAGACAGTTGCTCGAAACCGCAGTTGTTGAAACCCATGACGACTCTGACGAGGCCGCCCTTCTGCGTGTGACCCAAAGAGAGCTTGACATTCAGACCAAGATTCCTGGAGACATGGTCGAAGAGAAGTCAAAGCTGGCGGCCGTGGCCCACGAAAAGTGGATGGAAGCACGAACCAAGAACGATTTTGCGTCCTTTGCCCCTTATCTCGAGCGGATGTTCGATCTCTCCCGCCAGGAGGCCGAATTCCTGGGATACAAGGAGCATATCTACGACGCGCTGCTCGATCTTTACGAGGAAGGCGCGACCATGGCCGAGGCCCGGCAAATGTTTGATACCCTCAAGGGCCCCAATCTTCGTCTCATCAAGGATATTAAGGAGAACGGCGCGAAAGTCGACGACTCCGCTCTCTACGGCGAGTGGGACGTAGAAAAACAGAGAACCTTTACCGAGATGTTGGTGCGCGAGATCGGCTTCGATATGGATCGCGGTCGGCAGGATCAAGCGCCCCACCCTTTTTGCACCGGTTGGTCCATCGGCGACATTCGATTGACAACTCGGTATAAGCCTTACCTCGGTTCGGCCATTTTCGGTTCGCTCCATGAGGCAGGGCATGGAATGTACGAGCAGGGCTCCCCCAAGGCATGGGACCGCACCCTGCTAGCAGGAGGAGCGTCTCTGGGACTTCACGAGAGCCAATCCCGTACGTGGGAGAACATCGTAGGTCGCAGTCTCCCGTTTTGGAAGCGTTTTCTTCCCGACCTGCAACGAACGTTCCCCTCGTTGGCCAGCTTCGATACCGCTTCTTGGTACCGGGTGATCAACAAGGTCGAGCCAAGCTTCATCCGCGTCGAGGCGGACGAAGTGACCTACAACATGCACGTGCTGATCCGATTCGAACTGGAGTGCGACCTTCTGACCCGCGATCTTGCCGTCAAGGACCTTCCCGAGGCCTGGAACGCAAAGTACCAGGAGTATTTGGGAATCACGCCGCCCACCGACTCGGACGGATGCCTGCAGGACGTGCACTGGTCCCAGGGCTCTATCGGTTATTTCCCGACCTACTCAATGGGCAACTTGTTGAGCTACCAGATATGGAACACGCTTCGAGAGGACCTCGGTGATACCGACTCGCTCATGGAAAAAGGCGACTTCAAACCAATACTTCACTGGCTGCAAAAACACGTTTACAGCCAGGGCCGCAAATATACGCCGAAGGACCTGGTGAAGCGCGTCACAGGCAAACCGATCGGCGCGGAGGACTACCTTGTGGGCCTGGAGAAGAAGTATCGGGAGATCTACGAGATATAGGTGAAAGGTGGTGGTGCCTTTCACCTTTCACCTTCCTCTCGCTCCAGCGCCACCGCCTCATTGGCGGGCAGGGCCCATCCTGCTATCGCTTTCCAGAACGGGTACAGGGCTGCGACGCACTCTTGAGCGAACTTGAGATTCTGGGGCGGCGCGTCTAGGTCCGCAATTGCAGTTAGGCCATAGAGGACTTCGGGGCGCGTTGAGAAACGGTCCGTATAACGCCCCGAGTCCTCCGCGCACACGTAGCCCCCTGCATGAGGCGACAGGATTGGGTTTGGCTCGTGCACCAACTTGCCGCATGTGACGCATGTTTCAAGTTCCGGCATAAAACCCGCTACCTTCATAAGCTGCATTTCAGCCCAGACGAACGCCACGACGGGCTTTGGATGGGCCTCGAGATACTTGAGGCTTGAAACCACCACGGTGAAGGACTCTTGGGCTGGTTGCGCGTGAGGCAGCACGGCGGCCGCTACCTCCGTTAAGGCCAGCCCTAGGGACAGGCGGTTGTAGTCGGCCCTTAGGCCAGGAAACGAGGTGACCGGCTGCACCTGGGTCACGAACGCGTTGCGCTTCCCTTCCGCCACATGGAGAATGCAGGCGGAAAGGGGCTCAGAAGAACCAGCCAGACGCGAAGCTGCCTTTCGCGCTCCACGCGCCACCACGTCAAGGACGCCCGCTTCCTGGGTAAGCACAGTGAGCCGGCGATCAGTTTCGCCGGAGTCGCGCCGTTTCAGAATCACCGCATGATACGTGCGGTCAGGCACTAGACGTGGAGTCCGAGCACCGTCTTAAAGAGCCACTCGACCCAGACAAAATACATCCGGTCGATCAAGAGCGCAAACCGCATCATGACCGTAGAGCCAAAGATGGCGCCAAAGCCGATCATCAGGAGATAACGTCCAAGGGTTGAGATTCTCAATATGATCTTGTTCTTAACCTCAAAGCTGAACAAGAAGTAGCTCATGACGGAGAGCAGTGTGACCAGGAAGATGATATTGGTCAGCGCTTGGGAGAGGTAGACCGTGTTATTGACTTGGGCGGCCAAGTTCGGATCCATACTGGCCGTGCTGGGTCTGAATGGAGGGCTCCAAACGGTTGGCACGATCGGCTTCATGGAGTCGTAAATCTGGGGGCCATAGCGCGTCCACCAGACTTGAACCTGCTGACCAGACCAAAAGCCGAGAATGATCCCGATCGGAATGCGGCTCATCCAGGAGCTTCGCTTGCTGAAGACCAAGTACCCCATGAAGCCGATCGGCAAAAGCAGAGCATAAAGGAAATAGCCCTTCGCACCATCTGTTCCAGAAGAGCCGACGATGTTGTCCCACCACCCTTCCTTGAGGTTCTCGGTCCAAAACGCGACGATTGAGTAGCCCGCAGCCAAACCAAGAAAAAGGTGTTCGAAGAACCGGTAGAACTTGTTTTCCCGGTAGAGCACGCTATAGAGGCCGAGCGTTGCGAGAACGCCGGCCGTCATTTTAATCCCTGCCACGGTAAGAAATGCGTTCATATTCTTAAGCGCTCCTCTTCTTAGCCAGGAGCATTCCGATGTTTCCGGCTACAACGGCTAGGATCAACAGGGTCAAGTCGAGAATGAGAGTCGGGAAGTACCGCTGGCCCCTGTCGTAGTTTTTCTGGCCTGGCCATCCGGGAACGGTAGGACGGTCCGGAATCTCAAAGCCGATCTTTCCATCAGGTCCCTTCCAGTTGATTCCCGTTTCCATGAGCGACTCCAAGTCGTAAACGCCCTTCACGCCGGTCGCCAGTCCCTTAATCTGCTTGGAAGCGTAGTAAACCTGGCTCTCAGGACCCATTACGCCAGTGACGGCGGCCACGACGGGCATCTTGTCCGAAAGTCGCTCCACAAGCACGTTGAACGTGTTCGACGCGGTGATAATCACGATCAGGGGGCTGTCCTTAATCGAGTGAACATTCTCCAGCACGGGCGATTTGAACACGTCTGTAGCCGCGCCTTGTAGATCGACGTCCTTCTTGCCAGCCCAAGCCGCACGAAGGTTGGCAGCTTCGGCATTATTCGCGCCCTCCGCGTTCGGGAAGAAGCCCATGCTCACATAGTCGGTCCAATGCTTATATTCAGGCTGGCCGGCCGCCTTCAGGTCCGCGTTCAAGAGTTCGAGGTCGTCCATGGCAACCCTCGGAGCGTTCGGGTCACCGTTGCTAAAGATGGCCAGTTTGCAATGCTTGCGCATCAAGATGCGCATGATCGACTCAAATTCTCCGCCGCTCTCGCCGCGCGTCGAGTTCGTCCAGTCGGTCTGTACGAGGATAGTGCTGTTTTCGGGAACGCGCATAAGGGTGGCGTACAGATCGATCGATTGGTCGACCGGTGTGTTAGGCACGAACTTGCTCAAGACTGGAAAGAACAATGGAACTGAGGAGCAAAGGAACAACAGGCCGAAGAGTGTAAGCCGTGTTCTTCTCGCCTGTGCTTCAAGACTTTGCGAGGGTGTCAGATCGCCTGGAGTCGCCATAGTTAGTTCACCCCCCCTCTTTCAAGGCTCAGCCACAGCCGCAGGCCCATTGCCAAGGCGCCCAACCCAACTCCAAACTGCAACGCTCGGATTCCGGGTTCCTGGAAACTCTTCCGTATCCACATCGCGATCTCGTCGATTTTGAAGTTGTCGACAAAAGCGGAGTGCCCGCCTACTCCCGAGTTCCAGAGTTGAACGAAGGGTCCCATCAGGCTCAACATCATTAGGAGTGCGGCAGCCAACAGGATCGTGGCTTCGACAGAACGAACCCTAAAAGCACGGTAGGCGGCCGAAAGGATGTAGAACGCGATGATGGAAAACATCGCGGCATCCATCGTCTGGTAAAGGCCATCGAAAAGTATGTCGTAGAATCTATTCAAAGGCGTCCATTGGGCAGGGCCAGCCGACAATACGGCGGCATTGGGGCCGTACTTTACAAGATAATAGTTCCAATAGCCTGCTACCACCATCGTCAGCATGCTGACAATGACCACTCCGCTAAAGAACCAATCTTTGTGCATCCCAAACAGCCGCTTTAGATGAATGCGCATCAGAGAGTAAATTCCCAATCCAAGAAGGAAGATCGAGAGCGTATTGGCAATGTTGCCCGCAACCGGTACGGCATCCTGTAGCCAAAATGCGACGGATTCCGAAAAGCCCCGAGGAATGTCGTGCGGGCCGCGGTCTTGGGCCTTCGGCCAAAGGAAGTAAGCAACGTAAACGGCGCCGGCTAGAAAGGTACATATCGTGACCGCCGGTCGACGCCAGCTAGGCGGCGCATTCGAGAGCCCATAGGTGAGGAGAAGACCGACTACGGCGGTCCCAATGCCCCATAGGAGCGCTGGTCCATTCGGATGGCCAAAGTTCATTTACCACCTCCGGCGGCGCCTTGCTCTTGTTGACGGGGCGTCGCAAGCGGGGGTGGGGTACGCGGATTGAACATATGGTATGCGATGGTTTCATTTTCCAAGGTCTTATGAGCAGCGACCTGGTGGGTTACGCCCGAGTCGTCGGTATGGACGGTGGTAGTCATGTTGCGCTGAACGGCTACGGAAAGGAAGCCAATCATGATCGCCACCATGATCGAGAGTTTGCTCCAGTCCTGGCCAATGAGGCTCCCAACGAGCACGGGCTGGCGGGTGAGGTAGGCGCTGGCGGCGTAGAACTCGTCGGCGATGAGAACGTAATCGCAGGCAGCGATAAAGAACGGGGTTTGAGTGTTCTCCGTCGAGCCGGCCACCTGAATCGCGCCGATGGCATTGGCCGTCTCCGCGAAGATCAGCGACTCCGCATAGAACTCCCCTAAGAAGAAGGTCGCTGCGGTCTGCTCGCGGAGGATGAGACCGCCAACAGCGGCGGCGAAAGCGAACTGCCTATCGGAAAGGAACTGGACCGAGTCCTGGTCGTACCGGTCGATCAAGCCCTCGGATTGGTACACGTCCCGAACTATTTCTTGAGCGACGGTGTATACGGGCGCAACGGACGTACAAAGGCGTATCGGAGTGGAAAACCTGGCGGCCGTACGCGTCACGTAGGCAAAGATCTTCAGGGCTTGAATCGAGATCGCGTTCAAGTCGCCCAAGCCAGGGACCATGAGAACGGGCCTGCCCATTTCCGTTGCGCGCCCGATCGCCTCGTCGATAGCGGTAAGACCCGGAATTCGACGGATGTAGAGACCGGTGCTCTTACCCGCTCTAAAAATATTGAACAGGATAAAAAAGACTAAGAGGACCGTGAAGGCAACAGCTAACCAACCGGTGTCGTAATATTGCATGAAACCTCCGTTCCTTGGTTCGCCTTTGGACCTCGTTCGAGTCTTTGCAACAGAGCCTCAACCGCTCCCGGCCTGACGAGCAGCCTTGAATAGTCGTTCACGTTGTCAAATCCTAAAAAGGGGACGAGAAAAGGCGCGTAAACGATTGAGCCTTGGCTAGCCAAACGGGCAAATGGCTTGTGCATCTCCAATAGGAGGATCGAAGGCACGGTCATCTTCCGTTTGAGAATCTCGTCGGCAGCCTTGTCGAGAAGACGCTCTGCTTCCTCATCGGTGAGTTCAGTCTCCCACATCTCAAACAACTTGGCCCCACCTCTCTTCAATCGCGCGGATGACTTCCTGGCGGTTAGAGCAGTAGCGCAAATATACGCCTCTGAATGGGGAGAGCGCGCTATCTTTTTCCAGTGGGCTCAATTTCACGCCGTCGTCATCCTCTGTCACACGTTTTACGTCAGACCAGGAGATAGACGTTACCGCAAAACCGTTTCGAGAGGAAGCGCCAGAGTCATCGATTTTGAATTTTTGGGGAATCCAGAACTCCGCAGTCGCCGTTGCGATCACGGCAAAGCCAATTATCGAGAACAGAACCTTACCAAAAACGACGTAGCCGACGCACCCGGCGCCCAGGCAGGCGGCAAGAATCGCGTAAAGCCTTTTTGGATGTTTTTCCCAAAGCTTTACGTCCCATTTCATTGGTAGAAATGCTCGCTATTTCTTAGGGGCGGCCTTGGCCTTCGGCGCTGGCTTGGCCTTTGGAGCGGCTTTCGGCTTTGGCGCAGCCTTAGGAGCGGCAGTAGCCTTCGGCTTTGCCACCTTCTTTTCGGCTGGGGCGGCGACCGGTTTTTCCGTTTTTACCACCGCGCCACCAGCATGCGCGGCTTTAGCGATTCGCGATTTGCGACGCGCGGCCTGGTTCTTGTGGATAATGCCGCGCTGCACAGCCTTGTCGAGGGCGCTCACTGCGCCGACGAGGAGTTCGGTGGTGGGCTCACCCGCTTTAACGGCCACCTTGACCTTTTTCACCTGCGTCTTGAGCGCGCTCTTGACGCTCTGATTGACGGCGCGCTTCTTGGCGCTCCGCTTTAGGTCTTTCTTGCTTGATTTCGTATTTGCCATTCAGTTTTTCTCGACTGCGTTTTATACCCGATTACTTCTTGACGAACTTTCTCTTCGTCTTGTCAAATCCAAGATCGATCTTCTTGGCGTCAAAATGCCATACCGGCGAGCCCGACCGCTGATAGAAGCACTGATAGCTGCTAAGTAGCGATGCTACAAGCCGCCTGGTAGTGCGTCGAACAACGTTCAACTCCGCCAAAACGGTGAGGAAGTCGGCGCCCTTTGGCCAGTGGCCCATCACCTCGAACAGGAGATCGAGCGTGCTCATCTCCTCGGAACGGGATTGGAGGTCTCGCAGCTCTTCCATGCGCTGAGTGCTGATGTAGACCACGGGGTCCGTCTGCTCGTCCCACTCGAATTCGAACACGTTAGGCTGGGCGGTTTTGGTTAGGGTGAACACGGAGCCGCTTTCAACCGGCTGCTCGTACCACCAATCGATCAGATTGTAAAGGAGGCGAGCCTGGTGATTTCCCCAAACCTGCAGTTCTCGCCCGGCCGGATCGATAAACAGGAACTCCTGGATGTCAGGCGTTGGTTCGAGCCATGCGGTGGGAATCTGCGCCATCGGGAACGTTCCAAGTTCGCGGTGGATCGACTTGAGAACGAGTCGCAGCCTCTCCGGCATCGTTTTCGGGGCCGGGGCGATATCCTCGTCCAGAACGTCCATGGCGAGCGGGTGGCTTAACAGCTTCCGGAGCGAACTGCTGAGGCCATCGTCCGTCAGTTCGACGTCGATAAGTTCGCCGTTCTCATCCTTGAACTCCGTTCGGACGTACTGGAACGGCTCAGGAACCGTGTAGACGAAATCCGGCGCGGAGTTTGCTTTGCGGAACCGGTCGGCCCCAACCCACCAGATCTCGGGTTGGTCCTTTAAGGCGGCGAGGAGGTTTGTGATGTCGTCGGGGAACGTCTTGTTGCTCGGCGTAATCTCGTAATACTCTTCAAGCAGCTTAGTAGCCGTGATCGACGCGTCCGTGCTGACGATCTTGTGGACCATCTTCACGACGTCTTCGACCTTGATCTCGATCGGCGCCGCGTCCTCGATATCGATGGATGGGGCGAGCCGATCGGCCAGCTTGGTCGCGGCGCTCAGCCATTTCTTGGCTTCGGCCTCAGGGTAAAGCACTCCGTCCGAGGCGTAAACGTAGCCGGGGGTCTCAAGCAGTTCGGCGAAGGCCTTCCTGCCATCGAAGAGTAGGGTCGCTCGGGCGTCCTGTGAGTTCAGTGCCAGCCATGCGACTGCGGTGATTTCTCTGGCGCCGGCCGGGGCCGTAGCCTTGAGCGCTTCGGTGTAGGCGCCTGGCTTTCGCCAATCGATGGATTTCAGCTTGCTCTGTAGCGCCTCAACCTTGTCACGGTCGATATCGTAAAGGGCGAAGGCCCGCTCGATGCTTTCATCGCTGGCGAGGAAGGCCCACCTTGCGAGGGCGACCCGATCCTCCGAGATTTGGATGAAAGTCGGATCGGTATTGAGAACCCTGCGCAGGATGCTTTCGATTTCCTCCGGGGTCCGGTGCCGCACACGGGCGACTTCCTGTAGCAGCAAGTCAAAGGAGATAGGCCCTCCGAAACGGTCGAGAAACAGGGCGACTGCCTCGGCGAACGGTCTGCCCTGGCCCTCTAGACGCGCGGCGGGAATCCAGCGGCGCTCGTAGTACGCGAACCGGTCCGGGTTCGACGCCAACAGGGATCGCACGGCGGCAAGCCCAAGGCCCGAGCTTGCTAACTTGTCGGCAAGCTCTCCGAGCTTTACGGCCGACTCCATTTCGGTGAGTTTTTCGAGGATGAGCCGGTCCGCGTACGAACGGGCGAATGCTTCTTCTGGCTTAATGGTAACTGACTTTGCCAACACAACTCCTTGGTGCGCGATGACGCGCGGCGTTAGGCGGAAAATGAAAACGCAGTCCGTAATTATGGCACATTGAGCGTGTATTCTTTCGAGAATGTCCGACGCTCAAGCCGCCATCGCCGAAATGCTCCGAGAGGTTGTGGAAGGAGTCGATTTCGACTCCGCCGCCCAGGTTCTCAAATCGGTAACTGCGGCAAAGGCGGTAGTCGTACCGGATGGCTGCCCCTATTCCATCGCCACGAACGTGGCGCACACGGAGCAGTGGCAGCGGAGTTGGCTGAATCAGCTCAAGGGATTGCCACGGTTCGACGTTTATCGGGACGCGAAGGACTTTCCAATCGTGGCCGAATCTGAGTGGCCAGCAATCCGGAAGGCGTTTGTGGAGGGCCTGGAGGACGCTTATGCTATCGCCTGCGCGACCCCCTTCGCCCACCACGTAAAGGACGAGGCGGCCGCCTTCAAAAGGCTAACGAAGATTGCCCTTCACGCTTCCTACCACCTCGGTCAGATCAAGCTCTTAAAGCGGATTCTTTATGCCCAAGGCAAGAAGTGAAACTGAAACCGCTTGATATAATGTATTCAAGTACATGCGGCGCGGCTTTACCTTGATCGAGCTCCTTGTGGTCATCGCGATTATCGCGGTGATCGCCGCGATACTCTTTCCCGTTTTCACCAAGGCCAAGGGGGCCGCAAAGAGCACGGCGTGCGTCAGCAATCTGCGCCAATGCGGCATGGCGATGCTTATCTACATGGGAGACAACGACGACCTTTTCCCATATGCGATCGACGACTCGGACCGTCTTCACCCCGAACAATGGTCGGCATTTCCACAGTTCCAGGACGCTATCCCAAACATTCCGACGATGCAGGTGACCCTGGCGCCGTACGTGAAAAGCAAGGAAATTTTTCACTGCCCGGCTGATACGGGATCGCTCGTTTTGGACGATCATTTTCCGCTATCTTACGTGGGAACACCGAGTGATTTCGCCACGTTTGGAAGCAGTTACCTGTACCGAACAGAGATTTGTGTGAGCGCAAAGACCCAGACTATGCTCCAAGAGCCCTCGGCGGTCAATCTGTATTTCGACGCGGCTGGGCACTGGCATGGGAGCGGCGGCGAAGCGTCTCCAAGTGACGACTTGTCGACGTTCGCCAACCGCCTTGGCGCGGACCGGTATAACACGGTGTTTGCCGACATGCACGCGAAATCGCTATCCGAAGGTCAGCTTCAGCAGGCGTGGAACACGCCGTTGTGACGCTACGCCCATACGGCATCGTCGTTGGTGGCGAACTTCAAATTGGCCTGGAGTTGGAAGTTGCCGACGGCGTTGTCACGGCGATCCGTCCTCATACCGGCATGCCTGAGCCGTGCGTGATTTCGCCCGCGTTTGTGAACGCCCATTCTCATTTGGAGTATCGCGGGCTACAAGGCGAGGTTGCTTTGGGCGACTATTTTGGCTTCATCCGCCACATTACCGAGCTGAAGCAGGGCCAAACCCCCGAAGGGATCGAACGGGACTGCGAGTTGGCGGCGCAGGAGAACCGGAAAACGGGAGTGGCGCTGATCGGGGAACATTCGGATCGGCCGTTTTCTGGCCGCGCGTTGAAACGGGTTGGAATTGGCGGGATCTTGTTTCAGGAACTAATCACCTTTTTCGAGCGCGAGGCGCCTGAGGAAAAACTTCGGGCGGTAGCAGAACGATTGGCGTCGCAAGCAAAGGAATTCGGTGGCGAGACCGCGTTGGCGCCCCACACGGCCTACACGGTGGACGAGGTAACGCTCAAGACTTTTTCTTCCGGCGACCCCTTCAGCATTCACGTGGCGGAGAGCGTTTACGAGAATCAGTTTTTTGTGTCCGGCGAGGGACCGATCGCGGAGTTTTACCGGCGAAACGGCTTCGAAGTCAAGCCGACCGGCAAGAGCGTGGTTGCCACTTTGGCCGAATTGGGATTAGTGCGGAAAGGCGCCCAGTTCGTTCATTGCTGCGATTTATCTGCCGGCGATATTGTCTTGCTCGCCGCGGCGAGCGTTCGTGTTGCCCATTGCCCACGCTCGAACGTCGCCCTCAAGTGCCCAATTGCGCCCGTTCGGGAAATGCTAGACGCGGGAATCCGCGTCGGGCTTGGTTTGGATTCGGCCGCGAGCAGCGGCCCGATCGACATGTTCTCTGAGATGCGCTCGGCTCTGGAAGTTTCCGCTTACCGGGGGAAACCGCTATCCGGCGAAGAGGTTTGGCAGATGGCGACTTGTATTGAGTCCCTTCCCTTCCGTGTCCCCCGCCCATCGTGGGATATTTACGTGGGGTCTCGTGTGCCTTTGATCGAGATTCATGTGGAGCAGCCCAACTCGATCGTCGACGTGATCGAGCAAGGCTCCCCAGAACTTGTGAAGTGGGTATGAGCGCACCAGACGAACTTTGGCAACTGGTTGCTCGGATTCCCGCTGGATGCTGTACAAGCTATGGCGCACTAGGTCGCGCGCTGCCTCACCCTGCCACGGGCAGGATGGTGGGGCGCTGGATGCGCGGCTCCCCGGATGACTTGCCGTGGTGGAGGGTAGTGAACGCGCAGGGGGCGACGCCGGTTTGGAAGATCGACCCGCACCTTGCTCTCATGCAGCGGCAACTGCTGGAGAACGAGGGAGTGGCGTTCAAAGGGGACGCGGTGGATTTGAGAAGCTGCTTTTGGGAGCCGGTATAGTGGGCCATGGTCTTTCGCCTTCGGGCGATACGAACTTTGTGCGCTACGGCACTGCTTCTGCCAGTGATACTCGGGTGTCAGCATGAACCCACTGAGCACTTCGTCACCTTAGGGCCTGAGGGCGGCGACATTTCTGGTTTCGCGTTCTATCCGGACGGGAAACGCATCGTTACAACGCACCAGCGTGGTTGGGCAAGGGTGTGGGATTGCGAGAGCGGGCTGCTGTTCAAGACTCTTCATGACAAACCCTTGCCTAACGGAGCCCCCTACAACCCGACCGTTGACAGGGACATTGTCGTCTCGGTGAGCCCGGATGGGGAAAAAATCGCGATCTCGAACCAGAATACGGCGACCGTTTGGGATGCCGTCACGTTTTTGCCAAAGGCGAGTCTAATTGGTCACTCGGCCACCATACGCTCATTAGACTTTTCGCCCGACGGTAAACGAATCCTGACAACTAGCATGGACTTTACGGCCCACATGCGGGATGACTTAACCGCCCGCATGTGGGATTCGTCGTCAGGGCGACAGCTTTTCAGCCTCCGTGCGGTTTACGCGCGTTTCTCGCCAGACGGGGAACGCATCGTCACTTCGGATGCTCAGTCAAAGGCAGTCCAGGTGTGGGATGCCAATAGCGGCAAATTGCTACTGACACTGCCTGGCTTTGGACGGGACGTGCTGCTCGAACCGTCCTTCTCGCCGGATGGCGGCAAACTCATGACCGCTTCGACCGATGGCCGAGTAAGGCTTTGGGACTCGGCAACAGGAAAGCTCAAATACGCAACCCGGCAAATAGCGGACCGTTTCTTTTCCTCTAAGTTCTCTTCCGACGGAAGACTAATCTTTGTGGACCATGCGCTCCCTCAAGGGTGGTCTATTCTTAATTCCGCAACCGGGAGCCCAATACGGACTGGAACAGCACGTTGCTCCGATGTGTCCGCTGACTTGAGGTTTGTTCTCTCCGCCGAGCAATACTCAGGGGTAGTTTTGGTGGACACACGCACAGACGGGACTCTATACAAGTCCGAAAAAAAGGATGTGGAGTCGGCTGAGTTTTCTCCCGACGGGAAGCACTACGCGCTTAAGTATGTCGGCGGCGTTATTGAACTGCACGACATTCCGAAACTTTCACAATAGCAAGTTTGCTGAGTCATCCGGTGTCCCGGAAGGCGCAAACCCATAGCGAACCCAGCAGAGCTGGGCTTTTGCTATGGGTTCGCGCTTCGGAGGAAGGGGGGCGTCGCTGGTCCCGGCTTCGCCGGGAGGACAACGCTCGCCGGAGCTCGCTATTCATGTCCACCTGCGGTGGACCCTTGGTTTTTCGGACTGCTTCGCAATATGGCCGTGCAGGGTTTTCGATAGGGACTTGAGGTCCGGAGGAAGGAGGGCGTTCCTCGTCCCGGCTTCGCCGGATGACAACGCTCGTCGGAGCTCCCTGTTTATGTCCACCTGCGGTGGCCCCGGACGCAGACGCTAGTCTTTGAACCCGGAAAACCAACTGCTACTCAGATCTTCCCAAGTGGGATTGAATCCATTGATCAATTCGATCTTTTCGGCCCGACCGAAGTTCTTGATCTGCTTTTCGCGTTTTATGGCGTTCTTAATGTAGTTGTGCCGCTCAAAGTAGAGTAGCCGGTTGACGCCTCTTATGGCGGTAAACCCGCCGTGTAAGCCCTTAAGATGCTCCTCGACGCGCCGCATAATGTCGTTCGTCACGCCCACGTAGAACACCGTTCCTGGCTCGTTGGCGAGGATATAGACGTGGTATTGGTGGACTTTCTCCACGCTTCAATCTTACACCGGTTATCGCAGCTAACACAATCAAACCGCACTTTGAAACCAAGGGTCCGCCGCAGGTGGACATAGATAGCGAGCTCCGGCGAGCGTTGTCATCCCGGCGAAGCCGGGACGAGGGGCTCCTCACCTTCTTTCGGAGGGCAAATCCATTGCGTTAACCCAACTTGTTGGGTTTCGCAATGGATTTGCCCCGGACTGGAAACGGGGCGTCACCGGTCCCGGCTTCGCCGGGATGTCAACGCGCGCCAGAGCTCGCTATCCTTATCCGACTGCGTCGGACCCTTGATTACGGACTCTCATGCAGAATCGCACGGCTGGCTTGTAATGGATTTGCCATGCGAACGTGGGTGGGGGGGCTTCGTCCGCTTACCGGATGTCAACGCGCGCCGGAGCTCGCTATCCTTGTCCGACGGCGTCGGACCCTTGATTACGGACCCTCATGCAGATTGGCCCTGGCTGGCTTGTAATGGATTTGCCATGCGAACGTGGGTGGGGGGCCGCTTCGTCCGCTTACCGGATGTCAACGCGCGCCAGAGCTCGCTATCCTTGTCCGACTGCGTCGGACCCCTTGCCTTTCGGGCTTCGAGTTGTGGACGCTTACAACGCTCACTTCCGAACACATCCACCCTCTACCCTTCCGAATGACTCAGAGACTCAAACGACTCAAACGGGTAAATTCCCTCCCATGCCCGACAGGTACGAACCTTCGGCGTTCGAGGCCAAGTGGCGCGAGCGTTGGAAGGAGGCCGATCTCTTTCTGACCCGAGAGGAACCCGGCCGAAAGAAGTTTTACGGTCTCGATTTTTTCCCCTATCCAAGCGGCGCTGGACTCAGCGTGGGCCACTGCCGGAATTACATCCCGACCGACGTGCTTTGCCGCATGCGGTATATGCAAGGCTTCAACGTGCTGCACCCCATGGGGTTTGACGCTTTTGGGCTTCCCGCCGAGAACGAAGCGATCAAGCGGAAGTCGCATCCCCGGAAAATGATCGAGGAGTACGGGGCCACCTACCGGCGGCAGATGGAGTTGATCGGCATCACCTACGACTGGTCGCGCTCGTTTTCTTCTAGTGACGAGAGCTTCTACAAGTGGACCCAATGGATATTCGAACTGCTCTACAAGCGTGGGCTCGCCTACCGGAAAGACGCGACCGTTAACTGGGATCCGGTGGAGCAGACCGTGCTTGCGGACGAGGAAGTGGTTGGGGGTCTGGGCTGGCGGTCGGGCGTGCCGGTTGAAAAGAAGCTGATCCCGCAATGGTTTTTCAAAATCACCGCCTACGCGGATCGGCTTCTGGCCGACCTCGACGAAATCGACTGGCCGGAGGGCATCAAAGCCCAGCAGCGCAACTGGATCGGCAAGAGCGTGGGTGTGGAGTTTCGGATTAAAGTCGCTGGCGCCTTGGGCGGCGATTCCGGCGGCGGCGACACAGACTTTCAGGTGGCGTCCAAGGAGCGCGAACCTCTCTCGTTCCGGGTCTTCACGACTCGGGTCGACACCGTCTACGGCATGACGTTCTGCGTGCTCGCGCCAGAGCATCCCATCCTCGACAAGCTGCTGGCATTCGCCGATCCGCAAACCGAGCAAGACGTTCGCGACTACTGTCAGGGCGCCAAGACTTTGTCCGACACCGATCGACAGGCCACCACGCGCGAGAAGACGGGCGTCTTCACCGGCGCTTACGCGATCAACCCGGCGAACGCCGAACTTGTACCCATTTGGGTTGCCGACTACGTTCTCAGCACGTATGGGACGGGGGCGATTATGGCCGTCCCCGGCCATGACACTCGGGACTACGAGTTCGCCCGCAAGTTCGGGCTGCCCGTGAAGGAAGTGATCGCCCCAACCTCCGAGCCGCAAGGCGAGGCCGCCCTTCCCTACGAGGCTAAGGACGGCGTCATGGTGAACTCGGGGGATTACACCGGGCTTACCGTTCGAGAGGGCCAGTTGGCGCTCGGCAAGTGGTTCGAGGGGCTCGGGATCGGCGAGCGTAAGACTCAATATCGCCTAAGGGACTGGCTCATTAGCCGTCAGCGGTATTGGGGCTGCCCGATTCCAATCATTCACAACTCGGAAGGGGAGGAAGAACTAGTTCCCGAGGACTGCCTGCCGGTCGAGTTGCCCGAAGTCGAGAAGTACGAACCAAGTGGCGACGGGTCTTCCCCGCTGGCCGCGATTCCCGATTTCGTAAACGTGACGGACCATGAGGGCCACCTCGCGAGGCGCGAGACGGACACGATGGGGGGCTTCGCTTGCTCTTCGTGGTATTTCCTGCGGTTCTGCGACCCGTTTAACTTCGAGAAGGCGTGGGACAAGAGCCGGTCGGACTACTGGATGCCGGTCGACACCTACGTGGGCGGGGCTGAGCACGCGGTGATGCACCTGCTCTACTCGAGGTTTTGGACCAAGGTGCTCTTTGACGCGGGCCTGGTATCGGTCAAGGAGCCTTTCGCCGAACTTCGTAACCAAGGCCAAGTGCTGGCGCAGACGCCGTATCGACACCCAAGAGAGGGCGAGAAGCTGCCGGTTGGGGAGGAAGGCATTCAGATCACCTTCGAAGAGGCCAAGACCCTGCCGAAGGACCAGGTCTTTATGCGCTGGGCCCGCATGAGCAAGTCGAAAGGCAACGTGGTCACCCCGGACGAGGCGGTAGCCGAGTACGGGGCGGACGCGCTTCGACTTTACGAGCTGTTCGTTGCGCCGTTCCCCCAAGACGTGCAATGGCAGAACGAGGGCATGCAGGGCCAGGTGCGATTCCTGAGCCGTGTGTTCCGGCTTGTCGAGGACTTGAAGGGCATTCGGAATCCTTTTTGGAAGGCCAGCATTCGCGATGTCCCGCCGGCTGGGAAGAGCGCCGAAATCCGGCGCGCAACCCATACGGCGATCGAGAAGTGTACGAGCGACATTGAAAAATTCGCGTTCAACACGTACGTGTCCGCCCTGATGATTTACTCCAACACACTGCACGACCTGACCCGCTCTCCTGCCGAGAGCGATGCGGAAAAGCTAGCGTTGAACGAGGCGCTGGAATCGCTGATTCTGCTCCTAAGCCCAGGCGCACCGCATTCGGCGGACGAGCTTTGGGAGACGATCGGGGGCCAGGGTTTTACCTATCAAGCCGAGTGGCCCCGCTTCGATCCATCGCTGGTTGTCGCCGACAAGGTGACGATCGCCGTTCAGGTGAACGGGAAGCTGCGGGACACGGTCGAGGTCTCGGCTGGGGCAGGCGAAGACGAGGTTAAGTTGGCGGCCCTGTCGAGCGCGAAGGTTGCGGCGAACGTGGAAGGCAAGACGATCCGCAAGGTCATCGTGGTGCCGGGCAAGCTTGTGAACGTCGTGGCGAATTGACGGTGCTCGCGCACTTTACAACCAAGAGTCCACCGGAGGTGGACCCAGATAGCGAGTCTGCGAGCGTTGTCATCCCGGCGAAGCCGGGACGAGGGGGGCCTCACCTTCTTCCGGAGGGCAAATCCATTGCGTTAACCCAACTTGTTGGGTTTCGCAATGGATTTGCCCCGGACTGGAAAGGGGGCGTCACCGATCCCGGCTTCGCCGGGATGACAACGCGCGCCGGAGCTCGCTATCCTTGTCCGACTGCGTCGGACCCTTGGTTTCGGACCCTCATGCAGATTGGCCCTGGCCGGCTTGTGATGGATTTGCCCCGGATTGGAGAGGAGGGCGCCCTCGTCCCGGCTTCGCCGGGATGACAACGCGCGCCAGAGATCGCTATCCTTGTCCGACTGCGTCGGACCCTTGATTTCGGTCCCTCATGCAGATTGGCCCTGGCTGGCTTGTGATGGATTTGCCCTGGATTGGAGAGGAGGGCGCCCTCGTCCCGGCTTCGCCGGCATGACAACGCGCGCCGGAGCTCGCTATCCTTGTCCGACTGCGTCGGACCCTTGATTTCGGTCCCTCATGCAGATAGGCCCTGGCTGGCTTGTGATGGATTTGCCCCGGATTGGAGAGGAGGGCGCCCTCGTGCCGGCCTCGCCGGCATGACAACGCGCGCCGGAGCTCGCTATCCTTGTCCGACTGCGTCGGACCTGATTTTTCGAACCCCTATCATGGTTGCCTTAAAGGGGCATGCTCTTGATATCCGCCCACTTCCTCGGGAACCGCTTCGGCGTCGCATGCGCCTTCCGGTATAGGGGGAAGAGCCTCTTCGCGTCGCCACCCTCCAAAATGCGGCCCTCTACGCTTTCCAGCTTGAGACCCAAAAGGCCGGCTGGGAAGCGCAGTATCTCAGGCAAGTCCTTCTCGCTCCGCATCGGCAGGACCAGGCCGCCAAGGTTTGCGAAGGCAGCGCTGACCTCGAGTTGAACGGCCAGAGGGGCGAGGGCGCGGCCGGTGACAACGTCGAAGCTCTCCCGCTCGGAAAACTCTTCCGCCCTTGCTTGAACCAGCCGCAGGTTCGGCAGCGGGCTGCCGGCTAGGAAACCCAGCATCTTCCCCGAGGAATCCAAGGCCGTTACTTGGAGGTCGGGCCTCGCGCGGGCCAAAGGCCAAGCTGGGAAGCCTGGGCCTGTACCTATATCGAGAACGCTGGCGTCTTGGGGGATGAGGTCGCCAAACAGCAGCGAGTCGTAGAAGTGCCGGTTCCAACACTCCTCACGCGCCACCCTCGTGAGGTTCATCACCTTGTTGGCTTTGTACAGCCTTTCGGCGAACTGATCAAAGTCGCCATTCAGCCCAGGATCGAGCAGGGCGCTTCTGAGAAAGACGCAGTACTCGACCTCCGCAAGCTTCATGGGTGAGACACTACCAGATGCCGGAGCCCACATGGGAGGGTCAGGATGGTGAGATCCTGGGATGGCGTTGCGGCTAAGCGGGCTAGCGCTTTCCGGCCATTGTACGGCCTTTCGCCGCCTTGGCCGACCTGGGTCTGGTCTTCGCCTCAGCCGTGGTTCTCTTCACAAACTTGTTGAAGTTGCTGGTTTCCCCGGTCGAAGACTTCTCTTGGAAAACGAGGGCAAGGTCGTTTGAGTCGAACTTTTTGAAGAACTCGTCCCACGAGATCTCCTCGAGCGACTTGTCGCTGGTATAGCCTGGGAAGCTGATTCGAAGGACGCCCGCGTCGGTTTCACTTCCCGTGCGCCGTACGCAAACCGGCCTTCCGTTTCGGGCTTCTACCCAGCGTCTAATTTCGTCGTGATCAGTCGTTGTTTTGCTAAGTGGCATGCTCTTAACCCCTTAGTTTTTCCGACTCCCGGCAGAAGGGCTGCGTTCGGGGAAATTCGAAATTGGGGGTAATTGGGTAGTGGCCTTTGCCCTGGTAAGTGGGTAAATGCGTAAGGCCCACTTCACCTATTTCGCCCGCATCGCACGCTCTCTACTCTTCCGATACCCCCACAGCTTCCAGGGTGTGCTCCACGTTCCTTAGGTGGTGTTCCAGGCTGAAAAGACTCTCGATCTCTTCTGACGAGAGATGCGCGCGAACGTCGGGATCGGCGGCGACCGAGGCCTTGAAGTCGTGCCCGTCCCACGACTTTGACGCGTTGCGCTGGGCGATTTTGTAAGCCACTTCACGTGGCAAACCCTTGTCAACCAGGGCAATCATCACATGCTCGCTAAATACAAGATCCCCCATCTTTCGCATGTTTGCTTCCATAGTGTCCGGATAGACCTGAAGCCCGGACAAAATCGCCGTGAGGCGGTTCAGCATGAAGTCTGCAAGGTGGCACGAATCGGGGAAAACGATGCGCTCGAGTGACGAGTTGGTGAGGTCGCGCTCATGCCATGTGGACACGCTTTCCAGCATCGCCATCGCGTTGCCGCGCAGCACCCGAGCGAGACCGCAAACCGTTTCACTGTTCCAAGGATTGCGCTTGTGGGGCATGGAGCTGGAGCCCGTCTGTCCTGCCGCGAACGACTCTTGAACTTCTCGGATCTCCGTCCGCTGAAGATTGCGAAGCTCGGTGGCGATGCGTTCCAGACCTGCGCCAAGCAAGGCCAACTCGTTGATGAAAGCTGCGTGCCTGTCGCGGTTGACGATTTGGGTGCTTGCCTCGTCTGGCCTTAGCCCCAAAATCTCGCAGACCCTCCTCTCCAAATCTGGGCCAGTGTGCGCATGGATTCCTACCGCGCCACTGACCTTCCCCACCGCGACGTCCTCACGGACGGCTTCCAACCGGGCCATATTGCGAGAAAGCTCGGCGTACCAATTCGCCGCCTTGAACCCGAAAGTGATGGGCTCCGCGTGGATTCCGTGGGTACGCCCTATCATTGGCGTACGGATATGATCTCTTGCAAGCCGCGCGATCTGGGCTTGCAGAAGTTTTCCCGAGGCGCGCAGGACCGTGCAAGAATCGCGAAGCATTAGGCCGAGAGCGGTATCGATGACGTCATAGCTCGTCACGCCAAAATGAATCCACCGGCCCGATTCTCCCACGTTCTCGCAAAGGTTGTGGACAAATGCCATGAGATCGTGGCGGGTTTCCTTCTCTATCTCGTCGCACCGGTCCAAGCTGAAGGAGGCCTTTGCCCTGATTTCGGCGAGGTCGCGGTCGGGAACGACGCCTTCTTCGACATAGGCCTGAACGATGGCTATTTCGACTTCCTGCCAGCGGCGGTATTTCGCCTCCCGGCTCCAAATGGCGGTCATGGCAGGGGTGGTGTACCGATCGATCATGAGGATTCAGGGTACCCGGGGGCAAAGATTCTCAGTAGACTGGCAGCATGTACGCTCACAAAGTTTCTCCCGGCGATAAAGTGGACCTGAAGTCCATCGACCCACAACAACACGGGGATCTGTCCGAGGAGATCGCAGTGGCGGCGACCGACGCGCTGGGGAAGGAACTGGAAGAGCTCCAGGAATTGATGTACGACGCGGGAGTTCACGCGCTGCTCGTCGTGCTACAGGGCCGGGATACGAGCGGAAAGGACGGAACGATCAAGTGTCTTGCCAAGCACATGAATATGGCAGGATGCAACGTCGCTTCCTTCAAGGTTCCCACCGCCGAGGAGGCTGGCCACGACTTTCTATGGCGGGCCCACCGACAAACACCCGTTCACGGCCATGCGACCGTCTTCAACCGTTCTCACTATGAGGACGTGATTGTGGTTCGCGTGCACGACCTAGTACCCAAAGACGTGTGGAAGAAGCGCTACGAGCACATCAACGCTTTTGAGAGCGGGCTGAGCGACGCCAACACGCTGATCGTGAAATTATATCTGCATATCAGTAAAGGCGAGCAGGAACAGCGCCTGCTGGAACGGGAGAAGGAGATCGACAAGAGCTGGAAACTTTCTGTCGGAGATTGGAAGGAGCGCGAGCTTTGGGGCGATTACACGGACGCTTATGAGGAGGCCCTGAAGAAGACGAGCACCGAGACCGCTCCCTGGTATATCGTCCCTGCAAACCACAAGTGGTTTAGAAACCTGGCAGTCGTGGAAGCACTCGTAGAAACCCTAAAGCCGCACAAGAAGCGATGGAACGCCAAAATGAGCGAAATAGGTAAGACGATGGTCAAGGAACTCGCGGAGTATCGGACTTCATCCGCCGCAAAGAAGAAATGACATGGGATTTTCAAAAAAAGTCACCGGCGGTCGTGACGAATCATGGCTGGGAACCATCCTTATAGGAGAAGAATCCGCCGTGCGGGTAACATTTTGATGAAGCTGCCATGAAAAACCAGATGGATTGGATCGTATCGGGCGTGTTCATTGTGTTCGCGATCGCGGGCGTTATCATTTGGATGCAGACAAAGCCGATTATGGAAAAGCCCCCCGGCGCCGCCACGGCGAACGTAAAGGCGCCTCTGGTGCCGCCCGCCGTAACCGTCGTTTACTCGACTTCATTGCCTGGCGCATCCGCTGCGGGCGGGGGAGGCGGCGGCGGAGGTCGTAGAGGTGGTGGTGGCGGCGGAGGCGGCGGCGGCAACGCCAAGTTCGGCGGAGCAGCCCCAACCCCGCGTGGCGGCAAGAAGTAACGAACGCCCGCCGAGTTCCTCGACGATCGCTTTGTAGCCCTACTTAGTCAGTTTCGCGCCAACCGTGAGGCCGTTTGCCGCGCCTGCTTGCGCCCGTGGTTGAGACTTGTTATGCTCTAAGGGTATGTTCGGCATGGCAAGAGGGGCCGAAGGCTGCTCTCCGGAATAGTCAACCTTCAGGGGCGCGGGTTTGTCGTTGCCGCCCCCACATCCCGCGAGGATTGTCGCAAGCGCCAGCAAAAATCCGATTCGACCGTAAATTATTGGAGGTCCCATAGATACAGCGAGGGGCTGACGACGGTAACCATCGCAGCCTGAATGTTAGGTTGCCAATTCGTTCCTGCGGCGAGGCCGCCTTTGGGCATCCTCTTTGCCCTGCCATCCATGAACACGACCGATGCCATATTTCCCGAACCCCTGAACGAAACGCCGCCTGTATTTGCTCCCGCAGCCACAAGCTTGATTCCAAGGATCGACGGGTCGTTCGCATAGAGGTCGGATTCGCCCCAGCTTGATTTGCATGAATGCATCGTCGCAACCATCGTTTCGGTGCAGAAAGGGGCCTCGACGGTCGTCCAGAGGGCGGGAGAATTGTATTCCGTGGGCGACTCTGGGTAGTACGGGTATCCATTCTGCTTGATCAGTGTTTCTGGATATGCGTATTTGGAGGTGGCAAAGACGGTCGAGGAGGGTTGGGCGATCATGCTGAGGGTCACCGGCCGTTGCGCAGGGTTCGAAGGATCGGTGCTCGTATCGTACGGCGTGAGATAGATGTAGTTCATGCCGTACTGCGGGAAAAACAGATAATTCAACTTATCATCGCCTCCTCCCAACACATCCCCGTTGGGCGGTGCGAGAGGATCCTGAGCTATGGCCGCGTTTTTCATATACGGGTTTAGCAACCAAGGCCAAGTAGCCACCGTGTTGGGGGAAAGAGCAAACGGGTCAGGATCGGTCGCGTTGTTCCAAGTGCCTGAGAGCACGACGGTCTCGTCGTAGTCGTGCATGTAAAGCAGCAACGCCGCACCCAGTTGCTGGGCGTTGCTTACGCTTCCCGCACCTTTCGCCGCCAGCTTCGCGCTATTGAAAACGGGAAACAAAATGGCGGCCAGGATAATGATGATCCCGATTACGACCAGAACCTCGATCAATGAGAAGGCACGTACCATGCGTTTGTGGGTGATCATTCTGACTGCTATGAGCTTAACCTTGTTCCTGCGTGCGAGCGGTGATTGGCAATCCTTGTACTAGATGGACGGAAACCGGGCCCTAACCGTTGACTCAATGAGTCAAAGCCTCGACATAAGGAGTAACAATTACGCGTGTCGTTCGCAAAGCTACTTCTCAAAGCCTGGAAACATTTTGGCGACGACCAAGTGGCCCGCTCGTCGGCGGCCCTGACCTTTTATCTCATTCTCGCCCTGTCGCCACTGTTCCTTTTTCTCGCGGCCCTGAGTTCGGTGCTTCTTCAATCGCAAGGTGCGGCGAACGACCTTCAACGCACGCTCATGGATACTGTGCAGCATTCCCTGGGAGCGCGGCAGGCTGCCGTGTTACAAAGCTTCGTGCAGAGCAGCAGCTCCCGTACTACAGGGTATTTGGCGACGATTGCCGGACTAACTGTGTCGCTCTACGGAGCGTCGGGGCTCTTTCTTCAGTTGAGAGCGACGGCCGACTTCATGTGGGGAGTTAAATCGACAGGCGGCATAAAATCCTTTTTCTTGAGCCGCGCCATTTCGATCTTGATGGTCTTCGTTCTGGGAGTCGTCATCGTCGGTTGGGTAGGCATGGATGCCTGGCTCCGCATCGTGCGGCTTTCGCTAAGGCCGGAAGCGCCGTACGGCTTTCGCCAAACGGTCAGTTTCTTACTCGCCCTTGCGTTTTGGACGCCCGTTTACGGGGCGATCTATAAGGCTCTTTCTCCGCCTCGAATTGCCTGGCGGCACGTGTGGTTTGGTGCGATTTTCACATCCTTGAGTTATTCGGTGACGAAGTATCTTCTTTCGATCTACTTCACGTTCAGCAGCCGCAACTCGAGTTATGGCGCGGCAGGCGCATTTGTGGTGATCCTCCTATGGGCGTACTATTCGGCCCAAATCTTCTTTTTTGGTCTCGAACTGACGAAGGCGAAGGCGGATCTAGGTGAAAAGTGAAAGTGTTGGGTGTTTGGTGTTGGGCGTTGGGTGTTGAGTGTTGAGTGTTGGGCGTTGAGTGTTGAGTGTTGAGTGTTGGGTTTTGAGTGTTGGGTGTTGAGTGTTGGGTGTTGAGTGTTGGGTGTTTGGTGTTGGGTGTTTGGTGTTGGGTGTTGAGTGTTGAGTGTTAGGCTGGGAGTTGTTGGGGGGTTAGTGTTAATCAAATCAGGTTTAGTCGGACTCTCGCAGTGGGCCGCCAATCACCAACCACAAATCACCGAAAACCCGAATACAATTAGCGAGCGATGAAACAACTGGGCTCCTTTGTCGTTTGCATGTGCTTTTTGGCTGGCTGCAACGGTGCGTCTTCACCTGGCGCCGCGCCGGCCGCCGATGGCGGCAACCAGCCGAGCACCCAACCTGTAGGCGGGCCTTCCTCCAGTGCTACCTCGACTGCGAAGCCCACGAACGCCGACAACCCGGCGCGATCCGCTCCCGCACAAGATGCCACGCCCGCCGCCCCAACTGGGGCGAAGCAAAGCTCAGCGGCGGCGATCCCGCCGGCAAACAAGCTAGTTGGCCAGTGGGACGTGCTCAATAAGCTTGGCAACCTGTCGCGTATCTATGATTTCAGAGACAACGGCACCTACATCCTCATCGCCATCGATTCCGCGCCTGATCAAAAGGGGACGACCACGATGATGACGACGGGAACATACAAGCTTGACGGCACGCAGTTCTCCAAGCACGTCGTTTCCCTCAAGGAGACCACAGATAGCGAGCCGATGAAAAGCGCAGCCGAAGCCGACACTAAGACCTTCGCCAAGGAGGTGAATTCGATTCCCGAGTACAGGGGAACCGTCAAGTGGAAGGACGACGACGATGCCATCGTCACCGCCTCTCCTGGGTTCGACCCAGGTATCGAGCAGGAAATTCAACTGAAGAGGCACAAAGGCTGATTCTCTAGCTAAAATGGAGTATGTCCATCCGGCCCTTCGTCGCAGCTTTCGTTTGTTTGTGCGCTCTCGCGGGTTGTAACGGATCATCGAGCAATGCAGCCGACAAGTCCGGCAATGCCGTTGCGGGATCCCAGAGCCACGATACGGCGGATAACCAAACGAACGAAAGTTCGCCGTCGTCTGCAAAAGCCCCAACTAATGCGAGCGATTCTAAACAAGGGAATCTCGTAGGAATCTGGGATTTTAAGGTGTCGGCGACCACCAAATCTGCCACCTACGAGTTTAAGAACGATGGGACCTTGGAGGTCAACGTCGTGGGACCTACCCCCGATGGCAAGGGCACTTTCACTTTAACGATACACCAGAGGTACAAACTCGATGGACAGAATCTGACCATGACGCCGATAAGGTTCGAGATGGAGACCGACGAGACCAGCCAACAGAATGCCGTCAAAAAACAGGAAAAGCTTAAAAACGATTCGATCAAGAGGGCCAAACCAGTCCTGGCCCTGGTGGTATGGAACGACCCGAACGATTGTTCGCTCCTCGTAAATGAGGGTGCTGGGGACGGGCCCAGGGCTCAACGCACGGTCGCGCTCACGAGACACGCGGGCTAAGAGAATCGAAGGGAGCGTCGGGGGAATACCGCGTTGTGCTCAGTTTAGTTCACAGGGCGTTCCGAGGGAACCATTTGACGCTTGAGGCGTTTAAATGTCCACATGTCCATAAGGCCCCTTTCTTTCATCGTCATCTGTTCATGCCTGCTTGCAGGGTGCAAGGGCGGCTCCGCAGGAAACTCGGCGGCAAATCCTGATGTTCCTACCCAAGCTCCGACCTCGGTGCTTAACGGCGAGCCGCCAGCCCAACCCACCAATCAACCAACCAATGGCAAAAGCTACGACGTCGTGGGAGAGTGGGACTTGAGATCAAATATTCCGGGCGCGAAGCCACCCGTTATGAACTTCTCGAAGGACGGCCAAATTGTCACCGAGGTCACGCAGCCAGGTCCGAACAAGAAAGGAACGGTTTCCATCAAGCAGGTGCAAAGTTACACCCTGGCGGGGAACGCCCTGACGACAAAACTGCTGTCAATGGAGACATCCGCAAGCGACCCGAGTCTCAAGCAACAGGTCGACGATTCGAACAAACGCTACAAAGAGGCGCTAAAGAAGGCCACCTCCCAGACCGTGCAGATTCTATGGAAGGATAAGGACAACTTCGCGATACTATTGCCCGGCCGCCCCGGCCCCAACGGCCAGCCAACAAGAGGCATCACGTTGGTTCTTACAAGGCACAAGTCCTAGGAGCTTTTACACGCCGACAGGCTGCTTTTTGTCCAGGATGCTTAGGCCCGCCTTGTTCCAGTCGTCTAGGAATCGCTTCAGGCCGATATCGGTCAGCGGATGCATAAACAGTTGCTCCAAGATCTTGTAGGGCATGGTGGCGATGTGGGCGCCCGCGGCCATCGCCTCGACCACGTGCAGAGGGTGCCTCACCGAGGCCACTAGAACCTGACTCTTGTAGTCGTAGGTTTCGACCATTCTCACGGCTTCGGCCACCGCTTCCATGCCGTTGCCTGAAACGTCGTCCACCCGGCCCACGAAGTTGCTGATGAATGTTGCGCCTGCCTTGGCCGCGAGCAAGGCTTGGGATACGGAAAAAACGAGGGTGCAGTTAGTCTTGATTCCCCGACTGGTTAGCTCCTTGATCAGCTTCACTCCCGGCTCGATCATGGGCACCTTTACCACGATCTGCTTGTGCCAACTCGATACCTCGAGCGCCTCCTTAAGCATGTCGTCGTAGTTCGTCGCAACGACCTCGGCGCTAATTTCGCCGCCCGGCACCTCTTCGCAGATTTTGAGAACCGTCTCCTTGAACCCTTTGCCGGTCTTGGCGATCAAGGTTGGATTGGTGGTCACGCCATCGAGAATGCCAAAGTCGGCAGCCTTCTTCACTTCATCGACGTCGCCGGTATCCACAAATATCTTCATAGTTTCAGTTTATCTTACGTTTCGGGGTCGGGCGGGGTTCAAGGCTTGATTACCTGGACACCAATGGCGCAAGCGCAAATTCAACTGCCGCCCGAGCGTGCAGTTCAGCCGTATCGAACAACGGGTACTCGGAATCTTTGGGCGGCAGAAGGATCGCGATTTCCGTGCATCCCAGTATTACCCCCTCGGCCCCCTGCGCGCGAAGCGAATCGATAACGCGCTGAAACTCGAGTCGAGATTCGGTTAGGAATCTGCCCTTCACCATTTCCTCGAATATTATTCGATGCAGGGTCTCGCGGTCCGCCGCCTCGGGAACCAGGGCTTCCACTCCAAATCGATCAGCAAGGCGGTCGCGAAAGAACGGCTTGTCCATCGTAAACTTCGTGCCGATAAGGCCGACGCGCCGCATGCCGCGCTTACGGATTTCCTCGCCCGTCGGATCCACGATGTGAATGAACGGCACGCTCAGGGAAGCCTCTAGCCGGCCGGCCACATGATGGGGCGAGTTCGTGCCGAGGATGACCAAATCCGCCCCGCCCCGCTCGAGTTGTTGGCCGCAGGCGATGAGCGTTTCAGCGACGGAATCCCAGTCGCCAGACTGCATGCAGGGTTCAATATCTTGAAAATCGACGCTGGTTAAGAGGATCTTTGCCGAGTGCTGTTTCCCGCATTTTGCTTGTACAAGGCGGTTGAGCGTCTTGTAATACTCGACCGTCGACTCCCAACTCATTCCCCCGATAATGCCGATTGTTTGCATGAAATGGGTGTTACCCGGATTTGGGGGTCGGGCGTTGGGTGGGAAGCGTCGAGTGTTAGGTTAGGTGTTGAGTGTTAGGTGTTGGGATGTTGGGTGTTGGGTCTGTCGCAACGCCGCGGGCCCTCTTGGGGTTTTGTTGACTTGGGCTTCTTGTGAACCCTGGAGCTCACCCACCCTGGCCCTCCCTCAAGGGAGGGAATGAGTTTACGCGCCCAACACCTAACACCCAACACCTAACACCTAACACTCAACACCTAACACTCAACCCTCAACACCCAACACCCAACACCCAACACTAATGACTCAACGCCCCTTTCCAGCCCGATATTTCCTCCTCATTTCCTTCACCTTTGGCTCGAGCTTGAGCGCCGCTACGACCGCTTTCGACTTCAAGCCGGACGAAGTGATCAGCAGGCGATAGGTTTGCCGGTTTTCGGCTCTCCATTCCGACTTATACTCTTCCTCGCCCTTGATAAAGTCAAACACGGTCTGCCCCTCCTCAACGCTGCTCTTGATCGCCTTCCCAATTAAGATTTTCAGCGGCCGGTAGTTGGCAAGCTCGGTGTCAAACCCTCCCACGTAGTAGATCGTTTCCTGGTTGAGGCGAAAGCAGTAAGCGGCGGCTGCGGCGCGTCCGCCTGCTCGTAGAACGAAAAGTCTAAGAATGCCGGATTCGAGAAACTGCGGGGCAAGCGCCTTGTGAAAGTCTCGACTTTGCGTAATACCGAAAATCCCCGGTTTCCCCTTTGACTCCCAGCGCATCTGGTGCAGCCGGAATAGGGTGTCGATGTCCTTGTCTAGCGTTTCCGCCGTTGCGAGCGTGACCCCGAGGTGTCCGTGGTCCCGGGCAAGTTTGTTGGGATAGTAACGGAGTTGGGTTTTCAGGCTCTTGCCTAGACTCGCCAGGTACGCCTCCCATGTCGGAGGCAAGCACGCGGCAGGGTATTCCTGGTGGGGAATTTTCTCGACGCGGAGTCCCTTGACCGCTATCGGATGCAGGAGAGGTGAGCCGGGCTTGAGGCCGCGAATATCAACGAGATCCCATGTTCCCCTGTGCGCGAGCAGCCACTCCAAAAACTCCCTTACAACCTCTTCCTGATATTCGGGCAGGGCGAGGATATCGCAGTAGTCCCCGCCAAGAAGCGTAAGCCTCTTTAGGCCACCCTTGCCTCCCATCTTGGCTAAAGGCACAATGCCGACACAAGTCCCCTCGACCTCGAAACTAAGAAGCAGAGCTTCGCCAGGGCCAAGGTCATGGGATTGAAAGTTGTAAACCCAGTCCCAGGTTTGGAATGGGGATATATCGCACGAGGCTTCGAGCTTCCGCCAGAGCTCTTTCAGCTCGGCCCAACCCGCTATTCGGCACGAAACTCCCTGTTGGACTGAGGCCACGGTTGATTCTAGCCCCTAATCCCGCCGCAATCAGGCGCCTTCGGAAGCTTGGATATTCCAAGACGTCAAGGGCGGCCGGTTGAATTCAATGTCAGCCCGACGACAGTTTCTTGATCCAGTCGACTGCGTTCCGATTCTTGGGATTTAGAGTCAGGGACCTCTTATAGGCGTCGATCGCCGCCTGCTTGTTCCCTACCGTTCGATAAGCGTCACCCAGGCTGTCAAACCCGTACCACCAGTTCGGGTAATCCTTGGTGCACCGTTCGAGCACTCGCACGGCATCCTTGGGCTGGCCGCTTGTGAGGTCGTTTCCAATCTCGTTAAACACAAGGTCCTCATGGGAAAAGGGGCCCTCCCGATCATATTCATCCAGCATCGGACCCACCCCAGAATTCTCGTACGTCCAAATGAACCGTTGTCCAGCCTCAAAATCCTTGGCAATATCGGCAAGCATGACTTCCAACTTCACGCGGGGCAGCCATTGGTTTTGCACGAAAACGCCGTATGGGTGGCTTAGGACTTCGAGGTCGGCGGTTGGGTCGCCATCCACAAGTAGTAGGTTCGCTCTTGCTCCAACCCGGATCGTCCCCAAGTCGCGATGGAGATACTCCCCCGCGTTTTTCGTGCTCATTTCCAGAATCTGATAGTTGGTCAACCCCGCCGCGCTCAACCTCTTGAACTCACGATGAAGACTGAACCCCATGACCGCGCCGAAGAGGTACGAGTCGGTACCCGTGAGCATCGGCACTCCCGCCTTTTCAAAGCCATTGATGATCTTGCCCTGAAAGGTGTCCAAGGCCCGGTTTTCCGCCGAAGAATCCTTCCTGACGCTGGCCCAGTAGAGCAACGTCTCTGGTTGGACGTATTTCACTTCTGGCCTATCGAGCACGACCTTCTTATTCTCGTACAGTTGGGCCAGATCTGGAATGGTCTGGGCGGTGGGAACCAGGTAGCTGCCAGCCTCTTTAAACCGACTCGCGATGTACGGAATCTTGCTCTCGTCGTAGTCGTGGCCAAAGAAGTGGTAAACGATCTGCTCAGCGTGCTCCACCGAGGCTTGGTGGTTGTCGAGTACTCCTTCGAGCGCCAAGTCCCGGTTAACGTGGCCCGCGACCGGCATGCCTACCCGCCGTGCCTCCTTAACAACTCCCAAGTAGGCTGCCTTGGGAAGCTCGTCGTACACTTTGATGAAGTCGTAACCCTCCGCCTTCTCCTTGTCCACTTCGCGCACGCCGTCATCCTCGGTAATGAGGTCCACGTGCCCGTTTGAGGCTCGTCCAAGGATCGGTCCCGCGGTAACGATATCTGGACCTAGAAGCTGGCCGTGAGCCACCTTATCCCGCCATTCAATATGGTAGGGCCGGCCGTTCATGCTTCGAACAAGCGTAACTCCGTTAGCGAGATAGAGCTGAAGGTCAGTCTCATACCGCAAGTGCGTGTGCATATCGGTAAGCCCGGGCATGAGATAAACCTTCTCTTCGCCATCGATGACGGTCGCTCCTGCCGGAACTTGAACCGACTCAGAGGGCCCAATCTGGCTGATGGTTTCATCCTTCACGATGACCGTATGGTCACGTGCACAAAGGCGAAGACATGTCCCTCGGCTTGTTTGCCTGCCCCAGGGGTCCCGGCGACGATTAGAGTCGAAAAGGCGGCGACGCCGCATATCCACTTAAACATGAGCGCTCCCCGTCAGATAGGAATAAACGGCGTCGGATAGGCTCTCACACAAGTCGACTCCCATCTTTCGAACAGAAGTCGGGTGGCTATCGTTTGGATACACGAAATAGCTCTGGCAGGTCGATGTCACCGTCAAGTACGCGAACCTGACGGCTGCTTCGGCGTTGGGATGGCTGATCTCGGATTTGAAGATCAGGAAGATCTCGCACACTCGGTTATAGAGATGGGTGGATCGTTCCCTGAACTCAGGAGTCAACATTTCGGGGTGCTGGCGAAGGTGCTCGGTGAACGCGGCAACGAGGCCGCGGCTCTCCGTGAAGTGGGTCACCGTAATGGCGATAACACCGCCGACCGCGTCTTTCAGAGTCTGCCCTCTCCACCGGTTCAGCGAGAAAGAACCCTCTAGCGCTTCGTCCCGCTCGGCCTGGAAGCGGCGGAACAGTTCCTGCAGAAGGGCCTCGCGGTCCTTAAAGCGAGTGTAGACGGTGCCAACAGCCACGCCAGCCCTATCCGCAACTTCGCTCATATTGAGTTGCGCCACCGATTTTTCATTGAGGAGTTCCCGTGCCGCGTGCAGTACCCGCTCAAGCTTGGCCGCGCTTCTCGCCTGCTTGGGCGCATACAGGCTATATCCTGAATATGAGTTCATATTCAGGATATACCGCAAGATTAGACCCTATTGTTCCCATCGCCGGGTTTTCATGACTTCTGGGAGAGCATCCCACGGTTGAGGACTTGAGCGAACTGAGGCACAATAACAACGATGCAAAAAGGCAGGCTAGAAGCGTTTACCGACGGCGTCATCGCGATCATCATCACGGTTATGGTGCTCGAACTCAAGCATCCGGAGACGCCAAACCTTAGCGGCTTGTTAGCGGTGGCGCCCGATATGCTCGGCTACGCTCTGAGCTTTGTCTTTCTCGGCATCTATTGGAACAACCACCACCATATGATGCATTCGGTGAGCCACGTCAACGGAACGGTTCTATGGGCGAACCTCCATTTGCTCTTTTGGCTTTCTCTGATTCCTTTCGGCACGCAGTGGATGGGCCAACAGTTCGATCAGATTCCTGTGGCGATTTACGGCGTACTCCTTCTGCTTTGCGGGGTGGCCTATCGTTTGCTCGCAATAGCGCTGATCGGGGCGAACGGTCCAGAATCGCCGTTGGCGAAGAATCTTGGGCGAGATTTCAAGGGAAAGGTTTCGATCCTGATTTACGTGATCGCGGTGGCCATTTCCTGGCAGGCGCGCTATGTAGCTTGCGCTCTGTACGTTGTGGTCGCGATGATGTGGCTCATACCGGACCGGCGCTTCGAGCGCGCAACCGAAGGGACAAGACAAGGATAGGCGTTGGACTCGGCGCAACTCAAGAGCCTAGGACTGGATAGAGAACACTTCTCATTCCTAACTTTCACGTTTCACCTGTCGCTTTTCACCGAACGCACTCGGGGTACAATCCAATGCCTTGCGCGGGCGTAGCTCAGCGGTTTAGAGCGCCGGCCTGTCACGCCGGAGGCCGCGGGTTCAAATCCCGTCGTCCGCGCCATTTTTAATTGCGACCTGCCGCGGTAGCTCAGCTGGTAGAGCAAAGGACTGAAAATCCTTGGGTCGCCGGTTCGATTCCGGCCTGCGGCACCATTCCCTTTCCAACTTACACACCCTACTCAAATCGCAACGCGTCGATTGGGTGGAGGGCAGCCGCTTTGCTTGCAGGGTACAGCCCGAAGAATATTCCGACACCCGCTGAAACGACGATAGCAACGACTATGGCCTCCATGCTTACCACGGTGTTCCAACCCAATTTGCCCATCAGGTAGCTTCCACCGACTCCAACGAAAATCCCAATCACGCCTCCGAAAAGAGACATAATGGCTGACTCTATGAGGAACTGCGATTGAATATCGTGTGGCGTCGCACCGATTGCCTTACGTATGCCGATCTCCCTCGTGCGCTCTGTCACAGACACGAGCATGATGTTCATGATTCCGATGCCGCCGACAACGAGGCAGATGATCGCAACTGCGATGAGCATGACCGACATGGTATTCGTGATGGATTCAGACCGGGCGAGAAGTTCCGTCTGGTTGTTGACCTGGAAGTCGTCGTCGGCCGGGAAAGGCGGCTGCAAATGGTGGCGGGTTCTTAAGAACGAAGTGATCTCCGCTTGAGCAAGAGGCATGAGGCTTGTGCTGACCGCGCTTACGGATAAGTTGTCGAGCACGGTCTTGCCGAATACACGTTGCATGCCGTCCGAGAGGGGGACGATGACGACGTCGTCCTGGTCTTGGCCGAAGGCGCCCGCCCCTTTAGGCGTCATCATTCCAATGACCTTATAGTTGTCGCCGTTGATCTCGATTTGTTGGCCCACCAAATCGGCGGTGGAGTCGCCAGCCACATTCTGAGCGACGCTCGTGCCTACCACACACACTTTTGCGTTCCCCTGGTCCTCGTAATCGGTGAACCAGCGCCCGATGTAAGCGCTCGCGTCGTTAACCGATTGGTAAGCGGCGGTTGTTCCATAGCAAGTGGTGGAGACATTCTTGCCGTTAAATCGGATTTGGACGTTGCCTCGCACCTGGGGCGCCACGGCGGCGATCGTCTGAGGGAAGGTTTTGGCGAGCAGCTTCGCGTCCTGCGCGGTGAGCGTGTTTACCGGAGCGGCAGAGGTCGATGTGCGACCCGCCGCCGTAAGGCGGATCTGTCTCGGGTTCGGGCGAACCGTAATCAGGTTCGTTCCCAGAGAGTTAATCGAATCCTGAACGCTCTTGCTGGCGCCTTGACCGATTGCGACGACCAATATGACGACCGCAACTCCAATGATAATCCCAAGCATGGTCAGGCTTGTTCGCAACTTATTGCTGCTCAAGCCAAGGAACGCGAGCCGAGCACTCTCGACGAAGTTCATAGAGAGACTCCGATGGCGTCGTTCTCAGCCTCTCGCTTCATCTCGGCGAGCACTTGCTCGCTGAGCAGCCGGTCCTTGACCTCCGAGTCCCCGACTTTGCGCCCATCCCTGATTTGCACGGATCGCTTACAGTGGCGCCCAATGTCCGGCTCATGGGTAACCATCACGATCGTGCTGCCTTCGTCGTTAAGCTGCTGAAAGATATGCATGATCTCCTCGCTCTGAGCCGAAGACAGGTTGCCGGTGGGTTCGTCCGCGAGGATCAGTTTTGGCTCGGTAGCGATCGCGCGGGCGATCGCCACGCGCTGCTGCTGGCCGCCAGAAAGCTCGTTGGGCTTGTGATCGAGGCGATCGCCGAGGCCAACTCTTTCGAGCGCCCAAATGGCGCGCTCCTCACGGTCTTTTCGGTGGCCGTAAACCATCGGAAGCTCCACGTTTTCGAGGGCGGTGGTTCTGGCGAGCAGGTTGAATCCCTGGAATACGAAGCCAATTTTCTGATTGCGTATTGCGGCCAGTTGCACCTCGTCCATGTCGGAGATTTCGATTCCATCGATCTGATAGGAACCGGAAGTTGGGATATCTAGGCAGCCGACAATGTGCATAAGCGTGGACTTACCCGATCCCGAAGGCCCCATGATAGACACCATTTCGCCGTTGAAGATGTCCAGATCGACCCCGTCCAGTGCCCGCACGACTTGGTCTCCCATCGTGTACACCTTCTTGATGTCCCGGAGCCGGATGATGGGATTACTTTCCACCGCTCCCACCGCCTTTGCCGCCGCTAGAGAATGGGTTCGCCGGCCCTCGCTTCGAGGCGCTCGAAGCTCCGCCTGCAAGCACGACCGTGTCCCCCTCGTTTAGGCCCGACAGTATCTCGACGTTGACTCCGTCGGTACCACCGGTCTTCACAGGAACCGCCACCATCTGGAGCTTGCCGTCAACCGTCTTCATGACGTTGACCGTCGAACCGTTGGTTCCAAGCTGAATAGCGACGGATGGAACCATGAGCACGTTGGATCTTTGGCCCACGATGATGTTCACGGTGGACGTCATGTCGGGCCGCAGACGGTGGGTTGGGTCGGAAATCGACACTACGACATCATAGGTAACCACGTTCTGCTGGATCGTCGAACCGGCATATATTTTCTGCACGGCGCCGCTAAAGGGGGTGGAAGGGAATGAGTCGACCACGACCGTCGCCTTTTGACCGATCTTCACTTTGCCGATGTCTTCCTCACTGACGTAGTCCTCGACCTCCAGCCGGTCCAAGTCCGCCACTGTGATAACGGTTGGCGCCGAAAGGCCAGCCGCTACCGTTTCTCCTTGCTGAACGTTAAGCTGCAAGACGGTCCCGTCGATCGGAGAGCGGATCTCCGATTTGTCGACCTGGGCCTTGTCGTAGTCCGCCACCTTTGCCGCCGTCGTGGCGGCGTCCTCGGCCTGTCTTACATCCTGGTCTTTCAGGACATCGTTCGCCTTGTTGATCAACGCAGTCTGCAACGCGGCTTGGGCCACGTTGACCGATGCCTGTGCGGCCTTCACATTGGCGATGCGTTGCGCTGTCGTCAAGGTTTCCGCCTTGGCCGCATCCAAAGCGGCCTGGGCCTGGACGACCGCTTGTTTCGATGTTTCCAGGTCGGCGGTCACCTTTTGCTGCGTCAGCGTCAGATTCTCCTGCCCAGCGCCGACCAGCGATTGATTCACATTGTCGGTAGTTACCGCCTGATCGTAGGCGGTTGCTGCAATGAAACCTTGCAGGTAAAGGTCGTGGTTGCGAGTCAGATTGGCGCTCGAGTTCTTCGCATTGGCTTGCGCCTGAACCAGTTGCTCCTTGGCGGTCGCGATCTGCAGATTGGCGCCAGCTTGGGTTTGAACGTATGTCGCGTTCGCTGTGTCCAATGCGGTCTGCGCCTTTCGAATGTCAGTTGGAGTTGCAACCTTCTGCTCCGAAGCGGCCGCTTCAGCAGCAACGAGGGCCTGCTGACTGTTCGCCAGGGTTGCTTTGGCTTGATTGATTGCTTCGACAGTCGTGACGCGCTCCTGCTGGACGCCTGAAATTTCTTGCTGATACTTCGTAGCCGCGCCCTGGGCCGTCGCAACCGCCCCCAGATACGTATCTTGAAGATCGGGCAGATCCAGTTGAGCGATTAGCTGCCCCTTCTTCACTTTGGTTCCTACGTCGGCGTAAAGCCGCTTGATCACACCCGTTATCTGGCTGCCAATGTGCACCTGGGCGCCGGTTTGCGCCTCGATGCTTCCCGTTCCGGTGACGGTCTCCGTAATATCGCCCCTCACAACCGCTGCCGTAATGATTCCCGCATTGGCGCTTCCGCTGTTCGCCCTTCGATACAAGACAAAGGCTGCGATCAAAATGAGGACGAATACGGTCGGCCAGAGCCATTTTCGTTGTGCCTTTTTGGGACCCTTTCTCGCGGTGGAGTGCGAGTTGGTCGATTCTTGCTGTGGTGGTACCGTTGTTGCCATTTCTGATCCTAGCTTATAAGTGACTTTCCTAGAGAAACGAGCTGTCCGTTCGCTTTATACATAAGAAGCCTTAGGAAAGATTAAGGCACTTCATTTGGAAGAATTTTGCCGCAGAGCACACCCCGAAACGGCGATATGTTGGACGCATGGCATTTCCGGGACAAGTCCAATTAAGGTTTCAGAGCCTGATGCTTACTCTACGCCAAAGCGGAACCCAGGGGTACGCTTAACCCAATGCCGACCCCCGACGCCGTTCTTGACGCCCTTCGAAAGGTGAACGACCCCGATCTTCACCGGGACATTGTCAGCCTTGGCTTTGTGAAGGACATCGTCGTCGATGGCGGCCACGTTTCCTTCAAGGTCGAGTTGACCACGCCCGCATGCCCTGTCAAGGAAATCCTGAAAGAGCAATGCGAACAGGTCGTATTGGATCTTGAGGGCGTCGATAAAGTCGAAGTCGAAATGACGGCCAAGGTCAGGGTTCGCGACGCCGAGGCGGCCGACCTGATTCCCCAGGTGAAGCACTGCATCGCTATCGCCTCCGGAAAAGGCGGAGTGGGTAAGAGCACGGTTGCAGTTAACTTGGCGATCGCTCTTTCGGAAACAGGCGCCAAAGTCGGACTGCTTGACGCCGATGTGTATGGCCCAAGCATTCCCCTTATGATGGGCTGCCAGGGCGAACAGCCGTTCACCCGTGACCAGAAGATTTTGCCGATCGAGCGCTTCGGAATCTCAATGATGTCGCTTGGGTTCCTGCTGCAGGAGGGCCAAGCGGTGATGTGGCGCGGGCCGATGGTCGCCGGTACGGTAAAGCAACTGCTGCAGGACGTGGATTGGGGCGTTCTCGACTACCTGCTCGTGGACTTGCCCCCCGGAACGGGCGACGCACCGATGTCGCTTGCTCAGCTTGCGCCGCTAAGCGGCGTGGTGTTGGTTACGACGCCGCACCACGTGGCGGCAAACATCGCGGGCAAGTCGGTGCAGCTTTTCAGGCGCCTCAACGCACCGATGCTCGGAGTCGTTGAGAACATGTCCGGCTTCCTCTGCCCCAAGTGCGGGGAGACGGTGAACATCTTCGCCGGGATGTCCGGGCAGGAGCTTGCGCTGCTGTACGGGATTCCCTACCTTGGCTCGATTCCCTTAGACCCGGGTGTTAGTGCCGCGTCAGACGAGGGCGTGCCCGCCATCATCGCGCACCCTGAAAGCGTACAGGCGCAACGGTTCCGCGACATCGCCGGGCAGCTTGCGGCCCAAGCGAGCATTCAGGCTTTGACGAACGAAGTTCGCGAGCCGGTCGAAGCGGGACGTAGCTGTTGAGATCGGGTTAGGACGGTGGTAGTACGCACAGTCGCGCCTGCGCGACGCAGACGCTTCGGAAGCGGATCGTTTCTCGCAAAGCCGCAAAGAACGCAAAGCCTGTACATTTAGCAGTTACTCGATCATGGGTCTTCCAAAGGCCATTAGGTGGGATGGCGCGAGTCTAATCCGGGTTCCATAGGAGCGCCTAGAACCGCAATTCGGAGCAGAACATCGGTCGGGCTTTGCGTTCTTGTATGGTTTAGGCGTTCCCTTCAAAATAGGGATGGAGAGCCGGGGTAGGGACTTTTGCGTTCTTCTGCTTAGACAGACTCGCAAAGCATTTCCCCCCGGTCTTTCAGCGCCA
>Ga0265338_10001272_pt1 | contig 41492 bp, 66 predicted proteins | sample 42126metaG_FD_193579 | JGI IMG/M metagenome (GOLD analysis project Ga0265338, IMG submission 193579) | Rhizosphere microbial communities from Carex aquatilis grown in University of Washington, Seatle, WA, United States - 4-21-26 metaG | ecosystem: Host-associated > Plants > Roots > Rhizosphere... | reverse complement strand
TGAAAATCAAACGATTGTCGAAAGCATCGATAATTTTGTTAATCGAGCTCATATTCTTGAAAAGCCAATGGAAGAGGATTGCCCCAAAAACGAAGCTATCAGAATTATGAATGATATTCGTTTGTAATATATTAGAAAAAAAGGAATCAAGATATGAAATTTCATCATAAAATTCAAAAAAAATTAACGATTGAGCTTTTCATGGATTCATCTGAACTTATAATGTTCAATAAAGGTGGAAGGCATGACATTGAATTACCTCCTATTATTAAAAATATGATAGATAACGATACTAAGTTGATAATCACTATTCAATTAGAACGTAATCAACAGGGTAGATTTGATCATGTTTTTGGTCCAGGACAGGAACATAGAAAACAATGTGACAGTATTAATAATACAACTGATTATAAATCTAAGTTTTTTACGCCACACTAGTGGGAGGAGTCTTAATCCCTATCTTAGAGATTTTGACCATACCAATGGTATCGTCTCTAACGCGACCTATCTTTTGCTTTATACCAGTCCCATAATTATCTCCCATCCCAAACTTTGTGTTTTGGACGTGGGCCTCTCTATTAGGTTTGTATTTGTGAGGTTGGGCGCGGTTAGGTTCACCGGCTTGTTGACTTTGAGCCATATTTATCCTTGGTCATCATCTCGCATAGTTGTTGGACGACCAAAAGGCATTGTAGGAACCCTTTGCTTTGGATTGCCTTCATGACCTACTGGTTGATTACGACCTATGCCATAATGTGTGCCGGCATTAATGAAGTTAGATGATCTCTGATCATATTGAGGACATCTAAAATCCCAAGGTGAGTTTTTACCATCTTTAGGTTGATCCAACTCTCTTTGCTCTGTAATCTTAATAGGATCGGCAAACCCCGAATTAGAATTGATCTGTTCTTTATTTCTTTTCATACTACTTTCCTTTAGCTTTAGTTGGCTTTTTCGCATGATTCGCAAGAGATCCACCGGGAAGGCCGATTGTCACAGAAGTTGCGCCTTTTCCTGCTCCACCTGTAACGGTAATATTGCCCTGAGTGTAAGCGTCAGTAGAGGTTTTTGTTGCTGTTGCTGTTTTTGTAGCTGTAGAGGTTTTGCTAGCAGAGCCTGGGGTAGATTTTTTCGGAACAGCTTTTTTAACTTTTTTCATGGTGCCTCAAGGAGGCAAGGCCGAATGCTATTAATAAGGGACGCAATCGACACATGCCGAAAATTTAAAAGACGGGACGCTTTTACGTCTTCCCGTCGCGGGACGAAAGAAAGAGACTCTTTAATTTCTGTAACCTGGTTTCATGCCATGGGCTTTAACTTTAGCAATACCCATAACTTGTTGTGCTTTGATAGTTTCGGTTGTATCTTCATATCTACCTACCGCTCCTGATCCTTCAGCACTTGATTCCATTTTAGTTTTTGCACCCATTGGAAAGACAGAGCCATTTGCTCCTTTGCCTGCCCAGAAAGAGTGGTCGTCAATTCTTTGTCCACCTGCCATACATTCTCCTATAGCAATTATTTAGTTTGTTTATACACCCATATTCATTTGTTGTCTATTACCTTGACCGGCTTGAGGAAGCATCGGCCTAGACGACATTATTTGCTCAACAAAACGCTTAGAAGCTTCTGAGGTTTCTACTTCTTTTCTAGCCTCTTTTTCCTCTTCCTCATCATCCATTTTGATCGATTCAAGATCATTAGAATGGAGGAATGTTTCTACCTCTCCAAATTTTTGAATAGTTTCCATTAACTGAGCTAATGCAGCCATCTTCTCTTTGGTTGCAAGAGCATGGTTTTTAGAGATCATACTCATACGCTCTTCAAAGAGGCCAACATTGGATTCTGAGCGTGCATCGCGTTCACGAGCTTGTGATAAAAGGTTGTGGATTTTAGCCATTAACTCTTTCATCTTCATCTCTTCAACTGCATGTTGAATAACTGTAGCCTCTTGTTGAGTAGATTGCATTGACTCTTCTTGTTGTTGCAGGAATGGTATGATCTCACCTTTGCCTGTGATATTGAGTTTAGGAATGATCATGGATGGGGGAAAAACCTCACGTCCAAATGAGGCGTTAATATCTAGCATTTGCTGAGCCTGCAAATTCTGTTGTGTTGGTGTAAGATCTGCCTCTTCAACGAGAACTTGGCATTTAGAGAAGATCTTGTTGTAAAAAAGAGGTGAAGGCTCTTCACCTATCAATAGTTTAACTTTTTCAGCATTCCAGTTGTTTAACTCGATTTGAAGCAATAAACCACCTAAAAGCTTATCTGCATAATCCCATTGAGAGAAGTATTTCTGGAACACCATTAAGTTGGCAGCTTGCTTCATCATCATAGTGAGAGATGATATCTGCTTATCTTGCTGACCTGCCCAATTCTCTAGATTAATACCAGAAACTTCATAGATTAAAGAGCGCATCTGTTCGGCTAGGGCAAGATCACTTTCTGGTACGGCTGACGGGATGATTTTCTCAACATCGGTCATCTCATAGCCTTCATTGACGATGATATCCCACCCTTGACCAGCTTTCTTTAAATTATCTTCGTTGGCGACGGCGCCTATTTTTCTCTTCCAGCCCGCGTTGATCGTTGCAGCAGCTATATCGTTGTTAGTTATTACCTTATAGTTGAAAAGGAACTGAGGATCACGCATAGTCCGTACAAGAGAACGGACACGTAGATCATAATAGTTAATATGTGGTTCATAGTTCCAATAGTATGCAATAAACGGGCATTCGTCGAAGCCTAGGGGATTATCCCCTTGATACATGAGTTGATCATTAAGAACTACGGCTAATTTCCACGTAGGCACTTCAACAGTCACTTGCTCAAGATCGGGTATGGCCTGCAACATTTCCATTAGCTGATCTTCGCTTCCTGCGTAGTCAAAGAACTGGTTTTTAGACTTGCTGTAGAGTCTTTTGCGCTGTCTTTTCCATTTATACCAGACATACGACAAGACCATAAGATCGTTCCTGGCCATGTTATAATTTTCAGGCAAGAAATAGAACGATCCGTAACGTTGTGGAGTACCTGACATAGGCGCTATTACGTCAATCTTATCGGGAAAGCGGTTTTCTGCCTCTTTCTTGCTGATATATTCTTGCGTCCAAACAAATTGAGCATCGGACATATCTGGTGAACGGAAATAGGGATCAACGAGGAATGAATTATACTCCCAAATCTTTATTTTAATTTCCCCTTGAGCAGGGTCTGAGCCGGAAAAATCTAAATATGGTTGAGCAAGTACCATGCCGGAAACCGCAGCAAGTTCTTTGGCTTTACTACGTTGATCAAATATGCCTCCCATGTTGCACACATGTGTATTTAGCTTTGTATATTGATCAGTTGTTTGGGGATCAGCACCTTCACATGGTTGGTACATATATTGCTTGAGGTGTTGTTTCTCATAGCCTGTAACCATGTTTATTGGTTGTTGGATGATATTAAAATAGTATTGCTGATAGGACGTTGTAGGACTAAAGTTAAAATATCTATTTACAAAGGTTTGAGAACCTGCATAGAAGAGTGTATCAATATTCTTTTTTAATTCTGTTACTTTTATGACCATAACGAGCATAACTTCGATATGGCGAGGAAGCCTATTGCACTTCCCTCACTGCATTACTGCAATGTTCAGAGCACCGCATCCAAAATTTTCTTCTCTACTTCTCTCATTTCTTTTCCAAACTGTTCTAAACTTGGATTATCTGAGAAATCTTCTAAAGACAAATGATGGTCTTCTCGCTTGCTACGTTCAGGCTGATTAAACTCACAATTTGGACATTTCCACGATTTTCCATTTTCATATTTCACAATATCTAGAAAATCGCACTTATTGCATCTCAAATGTAAGGTCATAATCTTGCCCCTTGTTGTCGCCGACTTTACGGTACGAGTTCCAAGTCTATCAGAGAAGATTTAACCAGTCCAATATACCTCTAGACTGGTTCCAGCGCGATTGTTCGATCGGCTGAAATTTACTATACAGATTATCTAACCATTGGCGCACATTACCTTGATTGGGCTCTAGAGCGTTATTCCATGGTGGATAATAAAATGACGTAATTGCCCCCTTTGTAAATCGGATTTACAGTGTAAAGCCAGGATATACAATAAATTGTTTATTAAACGCAACTATTGACGATATATCATTGCGTTGGTATTATGTTGGTATGGATGATATTAAACTTACTCTTCGATTGAGTGAAGATCTTCACAAGAGAATCAATCTAGCAAAAGCAAAGATTAAAAATTTTAATGGGAAACCTATTAGTTTTAACGATTGGTTTTTAGCTGCTTTCGAGGAAAAACTTAAGAATGACAGAACAAAGAAGTCTTAGACTTTTGCCTTATCAGCAAGAATGTCTTGATATGATTGAAAAAACATTTCAGTCACATAATAGACAACTGTTTCAATTGCCAACGGGTGCTGGAAAAACGGCTATATTCGTTAACTATATTAAAAGAAATAGCAAGAGAGCCTTGATTGTTGTACCAACCATTGAGATCAAACACCAGGTTCATGAGACGTGCCTAAATTGGGGTGTTGATTCTATAGCATTGAAAGGAAAGTATAAATTTTCTATTGGTAATCATACGATCATTACCTCCCAAAGTTTGAACTATCAAGGGACTAAAAAATATCTATATGATCAGAAGTTTGATACGATCATTATTGATGAAGCTCACAAGGCTCAATGTAATACTTTTAAACAATTTTTAGATAAAATTGATCCATCTATAAAGGTTTTAGGTTGCACGGCTACCCCTGAACGTTATGATCAAAAGCCATTGCTCGATATCTTTATTAATTTTTCTTTTTCAAAATCTATTATTGATTTAATTAACTTAGGCTATCTATGCGACATTGAAGCCTATAAGGTAAAGACTGGAATCAAACTCACTATGCGAAGTTTTGACTTCCATACAGGACAACTCAAAGAGGTGGCTAAGAAAGAACTTGATTCAGACTCTAGGAATCAATTAATTATTAATACATATAAGAATAATCTTACCAATAAGAAAACTCTAATATTTTGTTTAAGTGTTCCTCATTCTCAAAAAATTGCTCACTTACTTAAAAAAGAAGGATATAAGGCTAAGTGTATTTATGGAGAGCTTAACCGAACTGAAAGAGCTGAAGTTTTAGAGGATTTTAAATCAGGTAAGATTCAAGTATTGACAAATTGCCAAGTTTTAACTGAAGGTTTTGACGAACCGTCTATTGAAGCTTTATTAATAGCTCGTCCAACTCTGTCAAAGTCTCTTTATTGTCAAATGATAGGTAGAGGTTTACGAAAATATCCAGGAAAAGAGCTCTGTACTATCTATGAACTAGGAGATAACAACCACAAAATATGTGATTTTAATGTTCTCTCAGGAAGGGAACCAGGGTTTCCTTACGAATATAAATCAGGAATGCGCATAAACGATTTAATTAGCGAGCAAAACAAAATATCTTTAGATATGGTTGAAGTTTTTGAGCAAAAATTCTCTCCTTTAAACACTGATTCTATAGAAAACGGTCGAGTTTCACTTTTAAACTCCTTTTATTGGAAGCAAAAGCCTAACGAATTACAATTGAATTCTTTAAGAAAGAATGAAATTTTCTTTTTTGAAGATATTAACTTTATTGAGGCTGCATTTTTATTGTGGAAACATAAACTTTTATTGAAATATGGATTTATTAAAAAGGGTAATTGATAGATGGGCAACGTAACTAAAAAGAATGGAAAATATATCGCATCCTTGAATGTCAAGGGTAATCAAATAAATAAATCTTTTAACAATGAAGAAACAGCTAATTTGTGGTTGAAGTATAAGGAAGAGTTGATCAATGACATTGAAGCCTTTGATCCACGAATTTCTCAAATGATAACTTTAAATGACGCTATTGACTTTAAGGCACTGCAGGTTGAAACATCATCTAAGAATAAAAAAAGTTATTTTAGTTTTATGGGATTAAAGAATGAATTCTCTGAAATTATCGATAAATCTATTGAAGAGATTACAAAAGAAGAAATAATGGAAATAATGAAGAGAATGTTAAATACTCCCACATATAAAAGACGTGGTAGTCACGCTCTAGAACAACAATTTATTCCATCGATTAAAACAATTCGAGGTAGAATGGCCCTATTAAGTTCTGTTTTTTCATATCAAATTAATCAAGGGGCGCAGATTGAAAATCCTGTTTTTTGTGCTTTGACTTGGCTTAGACAAAATACAAAAGACGAAAGCAAAGATGTTTAGATTTTTAAGACGTATTCAACATCTTTACACTTGGTTTCCTATTATCTGGAAAGACGAGGACTGGGACTGTGTTTATCTATTTGAGATCATGCGCTTTAAGATTAGCCGGATGAGGAAAAATATACAGAAAAATAAACGTCATGTGGGTTACGCGAAAGTTTCCCAGGATATGCGGATTGTTGAGTTGCTTTTAGAAAGACATGCATTTAGTGATTTTTATTATGAAAACAATAAATGTAACCAAGAGTTCTGTACTTGTGGTGACAATAAAAACTTTGACACTATCGAAAGGAAAGATGGCTTAATAGAATGGATTAATCCCTTTTGCGAATGGTGCAAACTTTCTGCTAAAAGGAGAAAGCGCTTTAAGAAAGAGAAGGATGATTTCGATCTAATTTGGGAAACGATAAAGAAGCATAGCCAAAAATGGTGGGACTAAAATCTTCTATCGTTTTTCATCATTAAAACTATATTAGACAAATCTTTACTTATTTTTTCTAATGATTCTTTTAGAGTCATGTTTACTAAAGATATTTCTTGAACTAAATGAAATAGCTGATGGTGTAGTTTCTCTAGAATTGGGTCGTCTTTTGGTTCTTTAGTCATTAAAATTTCCTTTTACCTGGGTTAAATCTTCCTTGAGCATATGCATTAGGGTCGTGTGTTAAAGCGAACGGTTGGTATGGCGCAACCTTATGAGTATAAAAACAATAGCGGGCTGCGTCTATACAATGATCATCTTTTTTCATAGGCTCGTCAAAACCTTTTTCTGAAGCTTTAGAATCCCATACATACGATTGAATCTCTTTGATTAGATAGGGGCATGATTCCATAACAAACAGTGAACCTTTAGCCATAGAAGATGTCATCTCCGTTAATCCTGAAAAAACATCGTTATCAGCATCTACAATATGTAGGCCACGGCGACGAAGTTCGAGCTTAAATGAGGCTGCGCTAGGATCAACATAAACCGCAGTGACGCCATAGGGTTCAAGGAATTTCTCGACGGCATTAGCGTATTCGCTATTAGTCATTTGTCGACCCTTTGCTTTTGAATCCCATACATATTCAGCCTCAAACCAACGCTTAACACCTGTTTGTGTCTTATGGCCGGTGTTTATTCCTTGGACTACGCAAGCAAAATTGTTAGTTGTTCCGTAGTCAATACCGGCAATAAAATACTCAGCACTCGCAGGCGGACGCTTAAGCACATGCACTTTAGTATCAAAGAAGTCAAAGACGGCCCCCTCTGCGAGACACCACAAACCAAGATAATTTCTCTTATAAAATAAACCAGAAAGAGAGTCCCGTATACGTTGTTTATAGGCATCATCCACAAATGGGTTATCATCTAGAGTAAAATGCAATGCATAATAGTTAGGGTCGCCATTTTCCGCTTTATCTATCCAATGTTTAATTTTATGGTTGGGGTGTGATGGGTTCATCGCTGCAAAACCCATCGATTCTTTTTTTGATAGGCGCGTATCTATCATGTCGATGATGGATTCGGGATATAAAGTCATTTCATCGCAATAGCCTAAATCCCATGTCGAGCCCTGGAATTGCCCGATTGCGCCTTCATTTTGTGCGCCTAGAGTCTTGATAGTCTTATCTTTATATTTGAGTTCTCTCTTGCCTGGGGACCATGTGCAAAATGGCTTGAATATGGCTAATTGTGGGGACTCTAGGATCAGGCGCACTGCGTTACGATAGATTGTATCGGATGAGTAGCCAACCATATAGAACTCTGTACCTTCACTTTGATCTACGGCTTGCATAAATCTGAAGAGGGTACCAACTGTTTTACCGGAACGTACTGAGCCGTGAGCTATATTCCATTTCGCCGTAGAGTTACAGATAAATTCAAGTTGTTTATTGCTAAAAGGTTCTTCAGTCATGCTTAGAGGCTATGTATTTATCTATGTATGTGGACATTAAACCCCTTATTTGATCTTCAGTCAATTTGAGTATATCAAACATGACATACATGGACATACCTAACATTATGGATATTCCGTCGATAGGATGAACTTCATTATCATCTAAAAAAGAAATAAACTTTTCTTTTAACTTATCTAGTTCTTTATGTTCCATTTCTTTTGTCTTATCCATAAACCCTCACTTGAGAGATTATGATAGAGTAGTATATGATAAATGGCTATATGATTAAGGTGTTAGGGAATAGGGTTAAATGTGTTTAAGCTAGAATATTTAGGTAAGAATAGTTGGATTATTTTTAACTCATATGGTGAGGTATGGTGTGGGGAAATTGAGGCATGGATTCATCCTTCTTCTTCCTGGATGGCTTTAACTCCTAATTGTTACGCTAAGGAAATGACATGGCATGAGGTTGTGATTTTCTTATCTGACACGTTTAACTTTAGATTTGACAATGCGAAATAGAGCTAAATGCCGTAAGTGTGGATCGGTCATCGAAAGCTTCCATCCTACAGATTTTATTCTCTGCAAATGTGAGGAGATTGCCGTAGACGGTGGTGAGGCATTACGATGTTATGCGAGAGATTGGGGCAACTTCTTACGTGTGGATGATGAGGGTAATGAGATAGTGCCTACAATCAGGAATATAGATAACCCAAGTGATGAAGAACCTCATTACAATGATAATAGTGAGGCTTTAGAGGCTTTAAAGCTTATGATCGATAGCTATCTTAAATTGCCTCAAGAGGTTATGATGCACCCTGCAACTAACGCAGATTTTTGCAATGTGATGATGATTGTTTATCAGGCATTGAGGGGGAAGAATGAAGAAAAGAAAGATCAACAAAGCTAAACGATATAGCTCTAGTTGTAGAAACAATAACTCATGCGGACATTGCAAGAGGTCGCGGTTATATCAAGCTAAGAAGGCACTAGAAAAATCTATGGTGTCTATCAAATCTTTGACATACTTTACTTAGTAATGAAATTCAAATTTAAAGGAATCTTTAGTGGGTTTAATGGATAAAGATAGAGTTATTGAGATGTTGAGAGAGGTTCAAAAGGATGTTGCAGATTGTAGATATCTTTTGATTAATGGAGACATAATGTTAATGAATCAATTCTTGATAGTGATGTCGTGTCAAATTAATATTTATATTAAAGAGATTAACATGACTTCTTTTTCTGAAAAGCCTCAATCGCTGCCATGACTAACGAAGCGGACTTAATAGCTTCTTCATTGACTTGAGCTTGATTGTCTTTGTTTTTGAGGGATGCCTCGAACTCTTTTTCTTCCCGATCATGGGCTTTTAGGAATGCGTCATACATGCCAATCTCACGTTGAAATTGAACGCTATTGTACTCGCCCGCATGGAGTTTTTTAGTATTTCTTAATGCCATTCTATACTTGGCAATTTGTAACGATTCGCGAAACGAGTCTGATTGATTAGCTAGTTCACCCAAATAAGATGGTGATGGAATTCTAAATTCAATAGCAAATTGCATTAACCATTGAGAATCTTCTCTTTGACTCCATTCATCTAAATCTATAGCTAATTGTTCAGGATCATGCTTTCTTGCATTTTGATTATTCATTAATGCATTGCTTAAATTGACATTACCCGTTAAGGCTTTGCTCAAATTAGGCTTTCTAATGACTTTCTTTATTGGCTTATCTTTAGCCTTGCTCATCTAAAAACACCATAGACACTTTAACAATTATTTCATGGGGACTAAATTTAACTTTAGCTTTAACCTGCTCAATTAAGTCTTTTAGATATGGATCGTCAAGAGACATAGAGTAAGTGTCATAAGATAAAAATTTCTCCTTGTAAGTCATCTCATCACTTTTAAGAATAATAGTAATTTCACTCATACTCCCCACTCTAAAAAATATGTCTCATTGTGTCAATATTTTCTTTTTTTATCTTTTGTGTTGTTTATAAATATGATATTTGCTATATTTATAACATAACAAGGAGGAAACTATGAAAAATATAAGACTGATCAACACTAAGATAACAATGATTAACAAGATGGTATTTACTGCAATGGCGATAGATCTTGAAACATGCTTTTTCTTTTCGGGATGGCATATGGTTCAAGTTTAACCCTTCCCCCGTTCTTACATGAGGACGGTGATAAGTGCTAAACAAGAGGACAATAATGAATTTACAAGATAAAAAAATGGATGCTTTATTAAATTTCCTAGCCAATGGAGAACCACATGCTATATTAGGTGTTAAATATGATGATAGCCTCTTTGAGGTGAATGTAAATGATCAATATCTTGTTCTAACCGATGATGAAGCAGATCAACGTTGTCGTGATGAAATGATTGAGTCCTTGTGGGCATTTAGAGCGCATTTTCTAGTTTGTTGGATGCCTTGCTATAAAGATATGTCACAAAGAGAAGTAGACGATTTAATTAAATCAATAGAACACGCTCAAGAACGGAGTTGTGAAGATGCTAATCCACTGATTAAAGGCTTATTAGGCAACAATCTCGAAGATTGCCTAGATGATGCTATTAGCGCCGATGGACGCGGTCATTTCCTGTCTACATACGACGGTGAAGAAAATGAACAGGGTGAATTCTTTATCTATAGGGTGAATTAATATGGAAGATTTCGGAACCGTCCAATGGAATGGTAAGACCTACTATTTAACCCAACAAGCTTATGCATCCGGTACTTGGGATAACCCTATTTATAAAGCCAATGCAATTAATGTACATGATGAGGAGTACGAGATCACATGGGATTGCATTAATAGTTTAAGTGAGGACGAACATGATGCTTGTGATTGGGAAAACCCAATTTCCGTAAGAGAACTATAACAACAGGGAGCCAATTATGGATAAAATAAACAAAGAAATCATAATCAATAATTTAAAGAAACAAAACTTATCGGCTATGGAAATGTATGAAAAATGATATTGAAAGCAGCGATTGCAATAAAAATTAGAGTCATTTATATTGAATGTGAAAGTGGCGTAGATAAGAGTTACTTCGATTTTTTGTATCATAACATCTCTTATCGCTTATTCCCTTTCACAATTTGCGGTGCCGTAGATAAGAGATACTTAGCTTGAGGAGCCCTCCATCGTTGGTTTAAATCCAACCACGTAAAAATGTGTAGCTTAGTGTTTAAAGCAAGGATTGTGCTCTTATCGACTGTTGCCCGATTTTAACGCGCGTTGTAGCAGTGGTTAGCTAGGTGGTCTCATAAGCCAACGGTTGGCGGTTCAAATCCGTCACGCGCTATTTGGAGTGCCGTAGATAAGAAGTTCTTTGCCCCCCATTATGGGGCCCTTGGGGCTAAATCCCAAGGTTAGGGTCTTATCGCTTATTGCCTCCTTTTAGTTTGTCTATGCCGTAGATAAGAGTTACTTAGCTTGTTCGCTAGATCATTCTCTTATCGCTTGTTGCTAGACTTTAATTTAACCCTTAGCGTAGGAAAGAAATACTTAGCTTGAGGAGCCGTCAATCGTGGGTTCAAATCCCACCGCGAGAAAGCGCGTTGCTTAGTGTTTAAAGCAGGGAATAAAAGCTCTTTCCGCTTGTTGCTAGACTTTAATTTATGAAAACAAATAAATCATCTAAACAACCACCAGCTTTTACTCATGAGGGTGGACCGTCTACTAATACAGATTCACTTACTCGTTTAAAGCGAGTAGCTATGACTTGCATGTTGTTCGAGGATAACTTTTATATTGACGGCAAGACTTTAGCCGAGAGCATTGAGCAGATATGCGAGAAGGTAGATAAACAAAAGATTGTTGAAATTTCCTTGGAATCCAGCCAAAAAGGCCTACTTCGCCATCTACCTCTTTTTTTAATTATCCAAGCCCTGAAGAAAGGCGCTAAATGTGCCGAGGCTATCTCTATTATTTGCAACCGTCCAGATCAAATGACAGAGCTCCTTAGCCTATACTGGAGAGGTGATAAAAAACCCATTGCTAACCAGCTTAAGAAAGGTCTTGCTAAAGCTTTCAGGAAGTTCGATGAATATCAGCTCGCTAAATATAATCGTGCCGAAAAGATCAAGCTTCGAGATGTTTTATTCCTATCCCACGCTAAACCTAAAGATGAGGCACAAGATCAACTTTGGAAACGCTTAATCGATAATAAGCTTGCCACTCCCGAAACATGGGAAACAAAGCTATCGGGAGGGGAGGATAAAAAAGAGTCCTTTTCAGATTTGCTTCAACGCGGAAAGATGGGAACATTAGCCACCATCCGAAATCTTCGCAATATGTATGAATCAGGTGTAGATAAAAAGCTCGTTGAATCTCAGCTTATGAAAGAAGGGCGTCCGATTCTTCCTTTCCAATTCCTAGCTGCTGCAAGAGAATGCCCCCAATGGGAAGATATCATCGATAAAGCCATGATCAAATCCATTGAGAGAAGAACGCCATTAGACGGTATTACCATTGTTTTAGTAGACGTATCGGGTTCTATGGATGCTCTATTATCAAATAAATCTAAAATGAAACGATATGATGCTGCTTGCGGAATTGCAATATTGACACGTGAGATTTGCAGAGAATGCGAGTTTTTTTCATTTTCCACCGAACTATCTATTGTTGCCCCTAGAAGAGGTATGGCATTAAGAGATGCTATTATTACTTCTCAACCTCATGGAGGGACGGCATTAGGTTGGGCTCTCACAAAATTACAACAATCTCAAAGAAAAGATTTAAAAATTAAGCGTATTATTGTAATCACTGATGAACAATCCCATGATATTATTCCTAAAATGAATATAGAATATTGCTATATAATCAATATTGCACCCTATCAACAGGGGATTCAAAACAATGGACAATGGCACACTATTAATGGATTCTCTGAAAATGTGATCGATTACATTGAAGAATACGAAAAAGTTTCGGGCGTTCTAGACCCCGCCTAAGTAGACGCAATGGAGCCTTAATAATTGCAGTAAGAGCCCACACTCGACTCTAATATGTGTGGAGGATGCCTATATCCTGTTAGCTACAAAAATAGGCTTATTTCTTTTTCATCATCTTCTTGCCAGCTTCACAAGCAGGATCACGCTTCTTATCCATTTTTTCTAAAGACTTAAGCTCTTTCCCTACTTTCTTAGTATCCTTCTCAATCTTCTTAATCTTTTTATCCATCTTGTTCTTCCTTTAACCTATAATAATTTGGGGCCATATAAAATGGCGTTTTCTTTTTTATCGACTTTTTTTTCTTGCTCTTCTTATCTGCCCATTTAGCATTAAATTCGTCATTCAGCTTTTGTAATTGAGCCGCAGATTGAATGCGGTCGGTTCTCATTTCTTCCTCAAAAGTTTATTTTCTACCTTTTCGTGATAGGCCACTTCATCTCTAAGTTTACGTGGAACCTTTTTAGATACCTCAACTTTCCCTGACTTAGTATTTTTTCCAATGAGCTCTCCCTTGGGCATTGACTCATCGAGGTGTTTAAGCTGGTTATAATCTTTTCGAGGGAAATTGGATTTTTCTTTTTTAGTCGCTTCCTCATGTGCCGATTTGTATTTTTTATCATGAGTCGGGAAGCCAACATCTTTGAGTTTGTTCTTGATATGCGTCTTTTCTGTGTGAGTTCCTCCACACCGTGGACATTTAACATCCCCCATCGGGTTTCTCCGGTCTTATTCTGCAATAGAGGCAAAATCTATCGTTGCATTTCGATTCTTGCCATTTATTACATTTTTTGCAGAAATATGCATCATATTTCTTTGAATAGCTTAATGTGCCTTTGCAGTTTTTACATTTGCTAATAGTTACCATCGCATACCTGAAGGCATGGTATCCCGTGTCTCCGGTACATTTCAACCACCCGCGTACGATCTTCAAACACCATCTCAATTTGTTTACCCTCCGCAAGGGCCTCATTTAGCCACTTCTCTTTTAGCTGCCAATCGGGTGTATAGTCGTCGTTTGGTCGCATTTTCATCTCATCTACCCAGGATGTCCTAGGACAATGATTATGGAGCCAAGCCAATGTAATCTCTCTCATTGATTCATGTCTACCTGTCCAGATTTGAATCTCATGATTCTCAAAGAGAGAATAATATATTTTAACAACAAACATGTTTGGCTTATCGTTTTCACAATCCTCAAAGAATTTTTTCCAATCTTTTTTTGGGCCTATAACATGCTGTGTACGCTGAGAAATATCGGCAAGTGTTCCATCTAAATCAAATATGATCATTTTTCAGTCCTTTCTCTGTCCCAAAGTATTTTTTTATAATTCATGGAATTTACCTCTGAATCATTTAAACATCCAATCAAGTTGGCTTTTCTGAATGCTTCCATTTTTGAAGTTATTTTTTCTTTTTTTTTGATAAACCTGCTTCAGCGAGAGAAATCGCAACCGCTTGCTTTTGAGGTTTCCCTGCTTTCATCTCTGTCTTTATATTCTCTGATACGACTTTCTTTGATTTACCTTTCTTGAGGGGCATAATTAATCCTAATTGGTTTGTTAATAGGCTCATATTCTTCGTTCATATGAGCGCAATTAATAAATGTTGTTCCATCTTTTTCTAAAATACCGTATCCACCGTGAATATGCCCGAAAATATTGTACTTAGGCTTCACTCTTTTTATAGCCTTAAGAAGTTGGTCGCAACCACACCGATTTAAAGCTTTATTATGATCTAATATCCCAAAAGGTGGCCCATGAGTGATCAAGATATCTATGTCTTTTGGTATCAAATCCCATCGTTCTTTTAATTCTCCTTTAGTATTTTTCATGAAATACCAATCGTAGAAGCGTGGAGTCCACGGGGAACCATAGATCTTAATCCCTTCAAACTCCGTTCCTGAATCGCATAAGTATTCAAATTCTTCCTCTTCAAATCCCATCATCTTAGCATCTGTTGAGTTAACACATTGCGTAAGAAATCCATCGTGGTTTCCGGCTATATATATAATCTTTCTATATTTAAGAGTTTTGAGCCATTCATAGTAGTTTTTCCAAGCCATGGGACTATCGTTTGTTGTCAGATCTCCGGCTATTAGGAGTAAATCACCACCCTCAAGATCTGGATAGCTACCGTGAAGGTCACTTATGCAATCTATAATCATCTTTTTACCACAACGAGTTTTACTTCCGGATGGTATTTAGCCATTCTCTTTATTTTCGTCGCACTCTTAGAGTCCATATAACCTTTGGTCTCTGCATACCATTGAGAGCCATCTAATTCTGTAATTCTAAAATCTGGCGTGTAATTTGTTACTCCGCGCTTAATGCCTTCAAACCAAAAAGTAACCGGTTCATGTTCCCATTCAAGTATTTTATTTGCCTGCTTAGCAAGCTCTAGCTTTCTACAATAGTCCCGCTCTAGCATGGAACGAAAATAGATACGGCGTCCTCCTATCTCGCACCATTGGGCTTTTGCACCGTATCTACTATATCTCACTCGGGGATTACTCCTAACTTCTTTAACAAGAATAGGTTAATCAAATTATTATTTGTGTCATTTCCTTCACTATTCCCGCTAATTATAAACTGTGGGACGTTAATTTTAGAGAGCTTTTCTGCAATACCAATTGCCTTATCTCGTTCAATTTCAGCAAGAATCCTATCTCTTTCTGATAGTGCCCCGGCAAGTTTGAGAGCTTTTTCCTGCGCTTGAGCTAAAATAATGCGACTTTGCGCCTCCTCTTCTGCCTTCATTCTATCAAGTTTAGCCACTTCAAGCTCTTGCGAAGCTTTTGTTTCCGCTTGTTCTTTTGCAAACTTAGAAATAGCCAATTCTTTTGCTGCTTTCAGCTCAGCAACTTCTTTCTCACGTTGCGCATTAATCACCTCTTCAGCCTTGCGACGAAGTGCGATAGCTTCAGACTCAGCTTTTTCTCTTCGTCCCTTCTCTTCAACCATAAGTCGTTGCTGCACTTCTTTCTCACGTTGAGCTTTCGATCCTTCAGCTGATAGGAATGCCTCTTTTTTTTGCGCGAATTGCTTCTGTGTTTGCTCATCATAAGCAACATCTGTAATAGAAAACTGCGTGATTGTAATTCCGAAATCGGACAATGGAGAATTTCTAGCAACGCGTGGACTTGTTCCCGATTCGTCATAGACAACTTCAGTAGCATAGACTGTAATGGGCTTACCCTTATCATCATATTGATCCTGCAAAGTCCTTGAAACTCTTTTCATCTCAAAGAGACCCTTTTGAAGCTGATCCTGCACTAAAGCTGTAAACTCCCCACGTCTTGCCGACTGATGCTCAGAGGCACTCATGACAGGACCCGATGATTTCATGCAATCGCTAAGATAAGCCCATACTGCATTCTCAACCGCCTCCTCATTTCCTGCAAAGAGCTGATGGAATTTACGTTTATCATCAATTGTCGTTGGTGATGCAAAACGCACCATAGCATTCATTGTTGCGCTACCACCATCGTTAAAAACGACCTTGAACGACCAATCTTGATCATATTCGACCTGCCAGTTGCGAGGATAACGCCAGTAAGTACCCCCAATTTTAAAGAACCATCCAGCCGTATCAACAACTTTAACTTGACCCCAAGGATATTGTAATATCAGCCAATCTTGATCATGATTTGTGCTTGCGAAAAAGGGGATCATGATGAGTGATCCTAAGATGATAAGTATCCTCTTTTTTAGGAAAAACCTTAAAACCGTGTTTAATTCGTTCTGTTGCTTCATTTATCCAACCTTGTATCTTTTCATCAACCAACCCCAGATCGATTAACCTTGGGCAAATTTAAGGCCTTCCTGACAAAGCTTCGGCCATCTTTATAATGATGGTTGCCAAAAGAACACCGCAGGCGGTTTCTAAAATATGCTGAAACATCTCAATCATCAATATTTTCTCTTAAGTATTGTATTACTCCATCTCTTGGGTAAAGAATCGACCGGTTATTTAGCTTTATGAAAGCTGGCCCTCTCTTATTCTTCCGTAGATGATAGGCCATTGCTTCGCTCTTAATTAGGCCGATATTCACTAAGTCTTTAGCCGTGCAAAGGGGTGCAAATTGCTTCTCGATCTTTTGGATGTACATTTCTAAATTTGCCATATCGCCAGGTTATCAAAGTTATTATTGACTATCAATCTTTATCCTTTTCTTTGCCTCATGTTCTTCCATTCTCTTAAGTTTTTCCTCTTCTTTCCATGCATAATCACATGTATTCTTAAAAAAGATTTTACACTCCTCAACAAAAGCAGCGTGAGTCTGATGAGTTCCAACGGGAGCGCCGCCATTATAAACTGGCATCCCATGCGGGGCTGAGTACCAAAACCATGCGATGTTTTCATCCTCGGTGATAAAACATTTAAATCCTGGGGGTTTTTTATAGTTTTTTTCCAGGAATGTTTTTATAAACCATTCAATATTTTCCTTGTGATCAGGATGAGTTGTTGGTTTAGATACGTGAGCTTTTGAACGATCAATCTTCATGACCGACCCCCAGCATTCCTAAAAAAGCACTTTTGAAAGCTTCAGGATTCATTTTTAGGGATAATTCTTTTGACTTTTCAGGCCAGCATAACCAATTTCCAGAGCAATACATGTTTTGAATATCGGAATCATCTGGGTTATCTTGCTTACATTCCATGAAAAAGTCTTTATTTGAATTGATTGTTTTCCATTCTTCCTTCTCTTCGTTTTTGGCTTGGGAAGTTGATGTTTTGTCTTTTTCAGCTAAAAACTTGTCGTGAAGCCAGCCCCCCTTCTTGAAGACCGCATAATCGCTTTTGTATGTAGCGCCTTTGGATGCCTTATGAGCTTCGAGTACGTCTAACGCTCGTTCCGTCCAATCGCCATATTCAAGTTTTATCTTTTCATGCTCTTCTTGGGTTAGCGTCACATGTTCTCTGACCGAAACCTTTTCTTCTTGGATTTTCTTTTCTTTTATATTTCTTTTATTTTCTTTTTTCTCTTCTTTTCTCTCATATATAGGAAGAGACCTCCACTTTTCCGGATCGCAGACCTCCACTTTTCCGGAGGTCTCAACTTGTTGTGGAGGGCAGACCTCCACTTTTCCGGAGGTCTCAACTTCTGGTATTAAGGCCATTCTTATCTTTCTTCGACCATCAAAAGATACATCTAATAGCAAACCTAATTCTTTAAGTTTTGCAAATATTTCTCTTAAGCGCGAAACTTTTACCCCGATAAATTCCATGAGATATTCTTCTGAGGCATAGCAACCCCCATGTTCTTCGGAATAAAGTGAGTGAATTTCAGCCCAGAGAGCTTTTTCTTGTGATTTTAGTTCAGGATGAAGCCAAATTTCTTTTGGAATCCAAATACCTTTAAAGTCGCGATTCATATATTTCTTATTGAATAAGAAACTGTAGACCAGAAAGGTTAGATTTGGTATAGTTTAGACCTAATCTTAACTGCTGTTATCAGTTTCGATTTAAAAATCCTTAATCGAATGACGTCTAATCAATCCGATTAAGGTAAATCTTTTGACAACTAAATTACGCTTCTTGGAAATTTCTGGGAAGCGTAAACTTCCTTCAGAGAGTCCTCAAAGCCTATTTTACGAAAAGCAGATCGTCGTTACGCCAAGAAATTGTGTTTGGTCTTGGATTAAAGGGCTTTGTAATTACATGCCTTCCCGACTTAGTCGCGTAATCCCACAAAATGCAATCGGAAGGGATGCCCTCTAATGCCTGTTCATATTCTTGTTGATTATCGCAATCAAAGAGAAATTGTGTCTCTTTCCTGCTGCCTGGCGCAGCAATACAGCTAAAGAACCTTTCATTTAAGTTAGTATAGAACTTTTGATCGGCTTCAGTCTGTCCATAGTCATAAGCAAGTTGACGACGCTTAAACTCATGGATAGCCTTATTTAGATCCCTTTCGTTGATCGAAGCATAAATACGATAAGGCGTTGTCGATTGCTCTTGGATAACAGAAAACTCTTCAACAATTTGATCCCATTCTTCAGGGCAAGTAGAGATCTTTTTAGTAGCCCTTCTTTGCACGTTTCCCTCTCCTCCATCTTTATTCCGGTGGAGTAGAAGAATGCATCGATAGCCCGTTTTAAATTGTTCAGGTATATGGTGGATCATCTTTATTGGCCTCCTCTTTCCCCTTGCTAAAACCATAACTATATAAAAATAACATGAGACATGTAATAAACATCCCAAGTGTGGCACCTAAAATAAACATTAATGATACTCCGTACATTTTCCTCGATATATATCATCTAACGTTTTATGAACGTCTGCTAATAAATCTCTAGGCCATGGTTCGCCTGGTTGTGAAAAGTCTCCTTTATGATTTAAAATGGATAAAAGTCTAGCCACCTCTTTTAAATGATTTCTTATCTGAGCCATTTCAGGCTCAAGTTGATTATCATCGACCCAACATAAGCAAGGCATTATTATTAAAATGGCAAGCCATCTCCAAAATCTTGTTTAACTTCATTTCGAGCCTGATCAAGCTCAAAGTCTGCAATAAGCTGTATAACATCTCGACTAAACGCATCGCTCAACGAGCGGTCATTAAAACGCACAATGGACATATATTTCTTATTTCCATCTGGATCAGTATATTCTTTTTGAGGAAGATTAACCCATTCTTGGTTGCCCTTCTTGTGATAAGTGCATCCATAGATTTCCATACCGGTAGGTAGGCAAATATCTATAAATCCCAAAAGGGTATTTTTAACCATTTTCTTGTAATTTAATATTTTCATTTTTAACTCTTTTGTTGTGTGCGTCGATATCTTCTTGCTTGATCTCTCCATTGGTCGCAATCATTAAAAGCATTGCTAACTTTTTACCAATGGGACATTTATATGCCATGATCTTATACAGATAGAGATGGTTGTATCCCACTTTCTTAGCGAAATCAACGCCCTTGATACGATGCCTGAATAAATATTCCCGTAGTTCCATGCGTTCATTATAAAGGAATATATCATTTATCACAAATATTGCATTTTAATCCCAGTTTTGTTATATTTATGTCATTCAACAAGTCTCTCGGTCGGTTACAGTTTGTAACCTACGGATCGCAGCGGTTGGATACTTAACAAGGAGTTAATATGAGCGATAAATTAATAGATCGTGACCGATACGGTATTACCAACCGTCAGATCAATAGGGTTAAAGGTTATGAAGTATCTTTTGCTAAGAAAGGAGATGCATGGCCGGTCTCATTAGGCTGGTTTAAAACTTTAAAAGAAGCAAGACAATGTGTTGCAAAGCATAAGGAGTTAATATGTTAATACGGGCAATGGACCATTGGTATGAAATGGCTTATGAGAGGCTTTTAGATGAGCTGCATAGGGAGCCAACAGAAAAAGAGCTTGAGGAGATGACGGTGTTTCTTCAAGAACAATGTGCAGAACGTCTTTATGATGATATGGAGTAACAATGGAAAACGTCAAAAAATACTTAGATTATCAGATTAAACACGCATGTCAATGTTATGTTTATTGTTTAGAAAAAAAACAACAAGATACAGCAGATAGTTTTATGAGCGATCTTAAAATACTTTATACACTTTTAATATTAGTTGAGGAGAACGAATGAACCAATCAGAAAATATAGACCAGCTTATTGCTGCATTATCAAAAGCTCAAGGTGAAATGAAGCCGGCTGTTTTTAACAAGCGTAATCCTCATTTTAAGAATCAATATGCCGACTTTACAAGTTGTATGGATGCTTGTAGAGCACCTCTTTCAGCTAATGGGTTAGCAATCACTCAAATGCCTAACTCCAATGCTGAAGGTAAATTGGTCCTCATCACCATGATTGCCCATACATCTGGACAATGGATTAAAGGGGAGTTTCCTTTAATTACAGCAAAATTGGATAGCCAGGGCATTGGATCTGCTATGACCTATGCTAAGCGCTATAGTCTTTGCGGAATGCTAGGCATCGTTGCCGATGAAGATATCGACGATGATGACGATGGTGAAGCTTCAGTTGGGAGATTAAATGTCAATGTTACAAAACCAGTAGAAACTGGTAAGCCTTCAGTTGCAACGATTTCGGAAGCGGAATATAAAGAAATGATGGCATGGAGAGATAAGATGACAGATGACTATAGGGCTAAATTTGATACTTTAGCTAATGCGTTTGGAAAAGCTGCTTTAATTACTAAATCGTTCTATACAGCTCAAAAAGCTCTATTTGAGGAGCATTTGAGAAAACATGCAGGTTGATGTAACGCAGGGGAGCGAGAAATGGCTTGCTCTCCGTCGTACAAAAGTGAGCGCTACCGATACATCTTCGATCTTAGGTCTAAACCCCTATCGGTCGATGATTGAGTGTTTCTGGGAGAAAACAGGGCTATCTGAAGTGATCGTTAACGATGCGATGAGAAGGGGTTCTGAACTTGAGCCTTTAGCTCGTCAAATGTTTATCGATCAAATAAAAATCGATGTAAAGCCGGCGGTCTTTATCTCTGATAAATATCCATGGATGATGTGCTCTTTAGATGGTTTATCAAATGACCATCAAATAGCCGTTGAGATCAAATGCGGATCAAGCGCCTATAAAACGGCTTTACAAGGTAATATCCCAGTCTATTACAAGATTCAAATGTATCATCAGATGATCGTGATGGATATTGATACAATGTTTTATCAGGCGTGGGATGGAAAAGAAGATCATGAACCGATCATCATTCAGGTTGATCTTGACCACTCATACATTTCAAAGATTATTAGCGAGACAAAAAAGTTTCATGATGATGTAATAAACCTATCGATTCCACAACCTGTCTACGAAGACATCTGGGCGATAGAACAAAAAGAATGGGACGCTCGATTAGAGAGAACTTGGAGAAGTATTAATGAAGATAATGGCATTACTAATATGTTCGATGGCTTTGCAAGCGTCTGATTTTTCAAACTATAAACATTGTTATCACGAAAACAGATTCTTTTATGAATTTTATCTTAGCAATGATTGTGAACTTTCAACACTAGGGCGTCTACATTTGCTTGGGCTGCGTTTTCTTATTGATGTAAGGCTAGGAGATCAAACAGAGGCTTCAAACGATTCTAGCGCAATCTTTCAGGTTATTGAGAAAGACCAATATTTAGAACAGGAATTTCATAGGAAATATTTAAAATGATACGTAACGTTATTTTAGCCATATTCACTTTTTTTCTTTGGATGGAATCGAACGCAAGAGACCAACAACGAGAGCGTGAAAAGCAAGAAAGCATTAAAGAATTTCAACGAAGCAATTCAGGGCTTTAATCGGCCCTTAACTGCATGTCGTGCACGAATTCCTCGGCTGCTTTTCCATGGAATTCGACGTCATTTGGTGGCGTGAAAAGGCTACATGAGGTAAGGGAAAATAAGATTATGATATATTTAATATGGTTCTTCATAGCTTTCTCGATCTGTTTTTTTTTAATCGCATCTTTTTTATTCGTTGATCTTTTTATTGAAGCTTTGAAACTTGTATTTTAATCAATAAACTCTGTAATGATTACGATCCCTTTAGATCCAGCTCCACCAGCATTACCCCCGTTATTATTGGTGGTAGAAGCTCCACCGCCTCCTCCTCCATAGCCAACACCTGCACTACCAGCTCCGTTGCTTGCAATATTTGTTGAGCCCATACCGTAAATGCCTGCTGCTCCTTGACCACCGAATACAAGAGCCTGTCCTTGATAGAATACAGATGGTGTACCACTAGCTCCAGGTATTCTAAAGCTTCCTCCGGTCCCTCCCGTTCCCCCAGATCCAGGTGAATTAAAGGACGGTCCACCTTGAGCAGCACTTCCTGATCCTGCGCCCCCACCAATAGCTGTAATTAAAGACCCTACTGAAGTTGTTCCACCAACACCTCCGGCTGTTCCTGTATTAGCACCGGCTGCACCAGCGGCTCCAATTGTAACAGCTTGGGATCCGCCTATTGTAGCTGCTGAGAAAATCCCGTATGCATACTCTCCTCCACCGCCGCCTCCTCCTCCCGCTGATTGAGCAGCTCCACATGCAGGTGTACCACCACCACCTCCGCCCCCGCCAATGACTTCAATTTTACAATAAAGCATTCCAGAGGTTGGGGTATAAGTGCCTGTTGAGGTGAATGTCTGAATGGCAACGCTTTTTATAGAAGGCGTAGAAGATCCAATGGTACTTACAAAGCCATTAGCATCTACTGTAAACTGTGCGCTATTAAAAGCTGCAAGTCCTACCTTAGTCACATCTGTTGATGCAATAGCAGCACTGACTTGTACATCAACGCTTTCATTATGTGCCGACGGGGAATGAGTAAAGACAGCTTTTGCATGGGTTGCGTTGGTTACGACCGTTCCTATAAGTCCGATGTTTCCTGTTGAAGGAAGAACCGCAACACCATCATCTCCGGTGATCTCGGTAACTGCACCTTCTGCCGTGATTGCGGTCCAAATTGGGTCTGAACCTGTTACTGCGGTTAGAACTTGACCAGTCGTTCCGTTTGTAACGCTAGATAAGCTTCCTGATGCATTTCCGATCTGCACGGAATGATTAGTTGTTCCTGATACTGCAATATTAACTTGGTGAGCCGTTCCTTGCGATGTAGTGATATTTGCAGCGCCATGGATGGTAATAGTGCCAGGGGAGCCTGTAGGTGTCTCAAATAAGCTATCATCGGTCTCTAAGCGTTCTACCGCAGCACTACCACCCGTAATGTCGAAGTTAATCGTATTTGTTGAGCCGGTAATGACTACAGTTCCGCTTGTAGAGGTAAGAGTCACATTTCCTGAGCCATCCGGAAAAACAGGAGAGCTTCCGTTTGGGACGATAAAGTCAATGACTTGTCCAGATCCAGGACCATTTAAGAGTTTCCATTGAGCTGTTGTGATATTATTAGCTCCAGGTAGGCTCTCTAAAATCCATTCTTTTGGTGGGGTTGTTGTAAAATTTATCCATCTCTTTTGAATTGGATAATTAATATCTGAAGTCGTTGGATCGCGTAAGAAATAGGCTGTGATGAATGGGTTTGTCCCTGTAATACCACTATTATAAGTATATGGGCCTTGAGGAAGCGTGGTGTTGTTAGGAGCCGTCATTAGTTAAAACTCACCTGATTTGAGTATTGTTGTAACATCAAAATAGCCATATAAAATTCTTGTAAACTGATTGTGACAGGGGATGATCTAGTCGCAAATGAACAGGCAGTTGCTTGAGGAATGTAATTGATACTTATAACCTGTGTGCCTTGGGAACTTTGGATATATTTAAGATGGGTTACACCTGCGCTTGTTTCGGATATATCGAATTCCGACAGAGGCCAGACATTATTTAGCTGAGCATTCAACGCAGGAAAATTTGTGACAAGTAGATTATAAAAGGTGTTTAGATATTTTAGATAAAGCAAAAGATCGCTTTTTGTGAGATTAAATGTTGATGATGTTTCAAAAACGATTGATCCGCCTGTATAAGAAATCTGGTCAACTTGACTAGGATTATTGAATGTGATCGTCTGATTTTGACCGATCAGATCAACCGAAGTGTTTTGTGTTAGAGCCATATATTAATAAATTCCAGTGATTGCAAAAAAGCTTGGTCTATTAGAAGCTCCGTAAACGCTTACCGTTTTTCCTGTGGCTCCTACAAGTGCTTGAACAAACAGTGTTTGACCCGCTGTGAAAAAAATTAGAGAAGTACCTGTTAATGTAAAAAGATTATTTGCTCCCCTCGCCACATAACTTCCAACTCCATCACATAATGAGTATTGTACTCCTGTGCTTGCTTCAAGAATCATGTAAGCATCATTATTAGTAGCTCCGATATTACCATATGTCAATTGAGCAGATATTAAATAATATCCCGTTGCAGGGATTGTATAAAGTCCTGTACCACTGTTGTATGCGCTTGAAGTATCAAATGTGACAGTATCAAAAACCACCTGATAGGTTGTATAATCGCCCGTTACATTTGTAATAGGAGCGGAAACATAAGCATAGAATTTGGGAAGAGCTGCTGCTGCGGGAGCAGGACTAGAAACCCAATTTGTACCATTGCTAGTAAGAACATTTCCATTTGAACCGGCCGTTGCAGGATAAGTAGCTGTTGACCATGAGGGAGTCGTTGATGCTCCAGAAAGCAATACTTGAGATGCTGTAGATGTTCCTGCAAGTATAGCTCCGGCAGATGCTGTAGAATAAAAAATACCACCATTTGATGCGGTTAAATTTGCATTTGTTCCGCCATTCGCTAATTTAAGGATGCCTCCAAGTGTTAAATCAGGAGTTGCTGCTGCAAAAGTTAAACCTGTCGTTCCTCCGGTAACAGTAACTGCTGCTCCAGAAAATGGTGTGCCTGAATCTCCTGTGAATGTCACCGATGAAGCTGCCGGATTTGACCACGTTGGTAAGGCTGCTGCCCCTGCTGATGTCAAAACCTGCCCGAGCGTTCCAACACCTACAACATTCTGAAATGCTCCTGTGGGTGTAGTACCTGCTGTTATTACTGAATAAGCAGTGAAGGTGGTGTTTCCTGTCCCTCCATGGCCGACGTTCAGATCTCCTGTCAGATCCATTGTAGAACCAGAAGCGGTCGTGGTTAAACCAGTCGTTCCACCCGATATCAGGATTGTTGCGCCTGTCGCTGAACCGCTATCCGCATCTAAGGTAGTGATAGGAGTTCCACCTCCCCCAGAGGAGTTCTTATAAATCTGACTCATTAAGTACCTAATGATGGGTTAATCGCATAGATATACGAGATGGAGAAGTTGCCCGTTGCTGAGGTCCCTTCACCCAAAAAAATTGTTCCTTTATCAAAGGTATAATCTCTTGCCGAACCATGAGCTGCGCGTAAGTCCAAAACTAAAGCTTCACCAGCCGGGAAAGTGCGCCATGTATTATAAGTTCCGTCATGGTTCTGCATGAAATTGGTTGTAATCGCAACCGACGCTGTACTCTGATTATCAAAGATGATGATTACTGGGCTGAAAAGAAGCGTTCCGATGCTGACAAATGTACTTGTTGTCATGGCAGCTGATAACTCAGCTGCAAACCCTGCTCTTGAACTTATAATAGAACTCATATCTATTCCGTTTTTGTTTCTGTATTAACTACCGGTTCTTGAGGTGCTGGAGGAACTTGAGCCGCTTGATGCGCTTTCATCTGATCCTCAACTTGAGCAACATATTTAGTAAATTGAAAGAGACACTCTTTGACCTGCTCAATTGGTGAATCTCCATCGCAAATAAACTGATAAACTTTATCACCGATTTTGTGTTCAATTTTTGCCAATGCTTTAAACATTTATTTCCTTTAGGTGAATGTTAGTCCTGTTAAACCACTACCACCCACGATAATGAAATCTACGTTTGCCACAACACACATTAGAACAACTGAGCAATGGATAGCTCCTGCAAGTGTCCCTGTCGCGCCATTTGTTGTATGGTTTGTGTTTGCCCAGATCTCTTGCCCTGCACCTTGAGTGATGATCCACCCAGAAGTATTGCCAGTGCCTGAAGCAACCAAAAATGTGTCGCCAACTGCTGCTGTTGCTGGAAGAGAGAATGAAGTTTGAGCTGCTTGTGTAACTGTATAAGCATGTTGAGCTACTAAAGCCACTCCGGTTGAGGCTGCATTAACAGCATAACCACCATGTTGCACATCTACAGCAAGAGAAGCTGCTCCTGTTGTAAAGAGAACTCCTGTTGAGGTTGTAAGGGTGCCAAAAGCAGGATCTGCTGCGGTTGATCCAAGAAGAACCTGACCATTTGTTCCAACTGTTAATTGGGTTAGCGTCGCTGTACCAGCGCCAACTTGTACAGCATGGTTTGTCAAGCCGGTTAATTCAGTTGTTAAAGTAGATCCAGAACCAACTATTGTGATTGATCCAGTTCCTAAAGTACTAATGTTTCCGGCTGTAGGACTGAGTGCACCGCCAGAATTTCCTGTGAGTGTTTTTACAACTCCAGTTCCGCTAGTTACTTGAAGTGAGAGTGTATGGGCTCCGGTGGTAAATGTAATAGATCCATCTGATGAGGTTAATGTAGAAAAAGCTGGGTCTGCACCAGTTGAACCAATTAAAACCTGACCATTGGTCCCCGCTGTTGTTGCTACGATTGAGCTTGTTCCTTCACCTAAAAGCACTCCATGAGCGGTATAGGTTGCTGGCGTGTAAGGTCCGATTAAAGAGATAGCAACGGAACCTGTACCTGCTGTTGTTGCAACTTGATTAGCTGTTCCCGCAATCTGGATGTTATTAGCAACGGGTGTTACAGTTACATTCGCATCATCGGAAAGGGTATTTAAAGCCCCGCCATTTGTACCGAGCAAAGTCCAATTGGCGGTTGTTCCGCTTGATGACGACGAAAGTGATGTTACTGAATATTCAGTACCTGCAACTGTATTGACCCAACGTTTACCGACAGGGACTGTTCCACCGAAAGTATCGTAGATTGTTGGGGCACGAGTTGTGACAAAAGGAATCTCAACGTTTTCTGGCCGAGTCCCTGTATTTGCTGTATAGAGGTTTGCTCCTCCCTGAAAAGTCATATGAATACCTTTGTTTAAAAAGATATAGATAGAAAAAAGGTTAATTTTGGTCTATATATCGAAGAAATAAATGTGCCGTCGGAGTGCCGTCATGCTTCCTGAAAGATTCACCTTAAGACTTCATCCCGTTTTATCTAGGATGATAGAAAAAGAATTAGAGAAAACCACCGATGTGATTGGATTTAAACATGTTTCTAAGAACTATTGGATTGTGACAGCTATCAAGGAAAAGATTGAGAGAGATAATAATAAACTAGTCTGATAATATATATTAAAAGAGGGTTATTATGTTAATGGGGTTTATTTTACTTTATTTTATTGTGTGGGCTATTTTAAGCCTTACTATCAAAGCTGTTAGAGGTTTTGATAGTCAAAAAAAAGAACATTATAATTTTTACGATCACTAATCTTCAACGAACTCAAATTGGTCTTTAGCTTCTTCTTCTTGAAGCTTTTCATCTAAAGCTCTCAAAGTTCTATTGAATGCTATCGAATTTTCTTTTGCTGCTGCTTTAGTATTAGCTAAATATAGCTTCCTCAGTGTTGGTGACTGAGTAATTCTTTGCATTACTTTTATAGCAGGATAAGCCAAAGTAGCACCTGAACCTATCTCTAATCCAATTCCTAACAATGTAGATAGGCCCTTAGAAGCTGGTAAATAATTAGCCATGAATTGTCCGGCTTTCTTAATCCATTCACTATCAACTATCGCTGAAAAAGCTTCATTCGCATTTTGATATTTGTCTAAAAAAGGTTTATTTCTAACCTTTCCATATTGTTTGATCGTATCATCTAATGCTCCATAAACCTGCATCGCTTGTCTTTTAGCTGCTTTAGTCGCGTCATAGTCTTTTGTAATATCCCATAGTTTATTGAGATTTTTTCCTATCGTCTGTTTTTGTGCCCAAGCTTGCTCAATAGGGATTTGCCCATTTTGTATGAGCCTTTTAACATCTTCTATTTGGTCTATTACAAATTTTTCACCTGATGAAAGGTTCTGTATAGGACGACCTTTTGTTATTTGTTGAGCAAGTCCATTCATTCTCACATCAAGAGGCATAGCATAAAAACTAGGATTATGGATTAAAAGATTATGTGCATCTTGGAATAATTCTCCAGCAAACTGAGCGGCTTTTTTCTTATCAATTAAAGATGTTAATACAATTCCCCCAATTTTTGTTGCTGCTCCTGCTGTGTCGCTTCCTGTCGCTTCTTTTACTGCATCGCCAGCCATATTTATACCTAAACTTTTTACAAAAGCTCTTCCGATTTGTTCTCCTTTTTTGACTGCTTGGGGCGCTTTTGAGACTAACCTTGAAGGATTTAATAAAGTTGCTGTAAGATCCATTGTTTCATCATAGAATTTCTCCAATTCATTCTGAGGCTTTAGATAATCTCCAGTAACGGATTGAATATTCTTTCTATGCGTTTCAGTTGTAGGAATTGCTTTTCCAAGTAGAGTTTGTTCATAGGGAACTTTTTTCCCTCCAAAAGCTTCTGAAGTAGGATTAGCAATATATTCATTGATCATGCTAAAGATATCACCTGGCAATCCAATGCCAAGGGTGGCCAAATTTGTTGTTGTTCTAGCCCCTTGTCTTATCGCACCTTTTCCGAAATCTAGAGCTTGCTCTCCGAAAGATTGTTCTTCGTCTGGTTCAAATTGATAAGTCATTGTGGAACCCACTCTTTGCCATCACTTACAAATGTTTCGCCTGTCTTTTTATTTTTAATCTTTTTTCCCTGAAATTGTGAGGCTTCTGGAAGTGATTCAAAAGTTCCAATCTCATTAAACTTTTTGACTAAAGCTTCAACTTTTGGTTTAGATATCTTTTCGGCGTATCGCTTTGCTACATCATAATCAATCTTTCTAATTCCTCCAGATCTTTCAAAAACATCGCTTAAAGAATTGTTATAAACCTTATTAATATCATTAACGATTTTCATCTGTTGAAGGATTTGTTTAATGCCGGCTTCAGTATTTAAGAGAGTTGGAAAAGTACGCATGTATTGTTCAAGATCAAAGTTTGTCACCCTTGAACCGAATGTGTCCTTAGCTCCTTTGGCGAACTCATTCAAAGTTTTAACGAATCTCTGGGTTTCTGCATTAGCTAGAAAAGGAAATCTTAAATTTCCATCACTATCTACGTTAATTCTTCCAATCCCTTTTGGAAGCTTCTTCGTCAACGAAGACATGATATTATAGCGTTCTTCATTTCTATTAAGACTCTCTTTATATTTATCGAATTCTTCAAAAAGGGGAAGATTTTTATCATATCTATCTTTATCCAGAGCTGAAGCATCTTTTGCAGATAATCCTTCATTTCTTGAAGAAACATATTTATCTATGTCTTTAAATACAGCACTAGATGGTTCTTCATCATCATATTCCGGTTCTTGTTGTGAAAAGAATTGCTCTAAGTCAACTTCTTCATCAACGGGCTCTCCTTCAAAATGCTTTCCTAAACCTTGACTTTCATCATCATATTCCGGTTCTTGAATGCTATATAGTTTTTTTAAAAATGCGCTTTGAGCCCCTTTGGGTGCCATCGAAATTAAATTAGCTGTCTCTTCAGGTACACCTTGTCCCATCAATGCTTTTTTAATATCTACTGATTCATTTTTTGGCTGTAGTTTATCCATTAAAATGGAAGCTAAACCAGAACCTACCCCTTTTCCTAACTTAGATCCAATTCTTTCACCAAAACTTGGATTATGTTCTAAAACCTGAATCATTATAACCCCAATAATTTGGATAAATATTTAGTTCCTATTCCACCTGCTTCACCCAAGAGATCTTCGAGAAATTTCTGCATAAAACTACTTCCTTTTTCTGCTAAGAATTTTTCTTGAGGCCGTTGTTCTAAAAGTTTGTTAGACATGTTAAATAGATCATTAATAGCATTCCGTTGAAGTCCCTGACGTTGAGACTGTAGTCCCTCCAGAAAGCTTCCTGTCAAACCAGATTGAGTATTCATAAAGCCAGAACCACGACGACCGCTCATCTCACCTGGATTTACACCGCTAAAGCGGGAGGCAATTTGTCCTTGGGCTTGTCCGAATTGGCGTAAGGCTGGCGCTTCGATATCTTGAAAGATTCCCTCATCACCTGCTGCAAGCTTACCGAGATAGCTATCAGGTCCAAGCTGGCCGAAGAGAGACTGGAAGAGCTTCATTTGCTCTGGAGTGAATTGTTGAATCTTACCCATCTCATAACCCTTGGGAATCTTATTTCCCATGGTCATGTTTCCTTGTAAAGATTGACCTGTAGATGGCATTCCGCCGTATAATGATGACATAATTACCTCTTAAAATTTTACCATATCAAGGGAGCGATAGCCATTGCAATACGATTGTTCCGCTTGTTAAAGTGGGTGCTCCTGCGCCTGTCTCAAAGATGATATTGATTGGATCTAAATAAAAAGAGATTTGCCCCGCAATAGCCGTGTTAGTTCCTGCTATCAACCCATACCAATTCGTCCCATCTGTAAAGCTGCCATACATGATTGTAAAGCGATCTATTTGGGAAAAGTTTAAGGTATGAGGAATGCTGGTTGTTGAGGTGAAAGTATAGACTTGTCTTAAAGCTTGTTGTTTAGTCGCAGATCCAGCTAGATACCATTGCTCTCCTGTTACTACCTGATTGTTGAGCGTAAAAGTCCCAATAATCCTAGAATTGACGTTCCTAGCAATATCCACGTAAGACTTATCAATCTCCACTTGGAGCTTCTGGACATTCTCGGTTGGAAAGTTTCTTTGTTCACGGAGGTAAGGAGTTTGTTGTAGGTTACTCATGATAACATTTGACTTGGGCTAACATCAAAGACCGCTGCATGAAGAGTTATTTCTGCGGTCGCTGTCTCTAGATTTCTCATCTGCGCATCGTTTAAAGTGACCCCAAACTGAACAGTATCACCGATTAATGATGTGTTCATTCTATGCCAGATTTGATTCTGAGTTCCTGCTGTCGGCATCTGGAGGTTTGTGTTTGGTGCTGTCAAGCCAAGATTTGTACTCTCAGGACATGTATAGACAAGCTGAGAGTAGATTAAACTATTATTTGTTGCATTAGGATCAGGAACTATAGGTATGGCATTCCAAATCGTATTTGGGTCTTGGGATAAGTAAAGATTGACCGTAACCTGTCCATTTGGCGTGAAGTCGAAAAGGTATTGTTGAGCTCCAATGCGGGTTTTGCGTCCATATTGCCAAGCTATCGGAAATTGCTTGCTTTGCAAAAGAGGCTGAATCAAGCGTGTATAAACCCCTAATCCTAAATATGTCGTAGCGCTCACTACACCTCCTCCTGAGTAAGGTGTAAAGCCAGAGGAATCGACATTGATCGTAATGGTATCGAATGTGACGCTTAGGATGGTGTAGGTATTTCCATTAAGTTCAGTCATGCCTCCAACACCTGATATGATGACAGTCTCTCCTACAATAAAGTTGTGTTGTGTGAAAGGATCGATATCTAGCTCAATAGTCGTTGTTACTCCTGCTGTGATCTCGGAAATGGACCAGGAGAAGGGAATATCGATCACAAAGTTGTTTGTATCGATAACTAAGGATACTTGACCAATATTTCCATTTAAATTTGTTGATCCTATTACGCCTGAAATATAGAGATAATCACCTTCATTAACACAATGGTTTGTTGAAGTAATTTGAGTCATTGTGGGATCCGCTGCATAGACTATAGAATTAGCAATATTGCCTGTGGGTGCCTCTCCGGTCCCTTGGCTTAAGATGACTACAAACCCTTGAGGATTTCCCGCTATAACTTCCGGAAAAAGGGCTTGATCTTCAGGCGTATTCCATGGATCTGTCCATTCGTCCCAGTTGTTATAGGGTAGAGTTGCCCAGGTGGTATCTGCTGTGCTTGCAAAGTTTCCATGGGCAGTAAAGTTCTCATAGAGTATAGCCCAAGTATTATCTCTATAGTTGAAGAGGAAGGTTTGAGTTGGAAAGAGGCTAGTTGTTGGTTGACTATCTGGAGAATAGCTAAAGTAAACCCATTCTTTATAATAATCTCTGACAGAATTAATTCTATTGGTTCCATAGTTAAGCTGTTGAACTTGGAAGGCTGCATCTGGAATGACTAGGTCAATACGCTCTGTTGAGGTTTGAGTGGTCATTGTCAAGCCAAAAGGTCCAAATGTTAAAACTCCACGATCCAGGGTAATAGCTGAAAAAGTAGCTGAAGCCCCAAGTTCTGAGTTAATAGCATAGAATCGGAATGGGTCAATATCATTACCAGTGTAAGCAAAGCGTGTCTGCTTTCTTGTAAAAGAGATAATTAATACATCTTCATTAAGGCCGACTGTGACTATCGCCTGTTGGATACCAGCGGCTAGATAACCACCAAATCCAGTCTGATCAGTAAAGTAAGCCTGAAAGTTAGCCCCTTCTCCTACTTCATTTGTAATCCCTGTTCCTGGTGTCAAAATCGGATGGAACGTGGTTAATGTGTTTATAGGAGGAGCAAATGAGCATGTATAGTATGGAGAGCCATTCCAACTCCAGATAACCGTATCTTGAAGGAATATGGGGGGAATTCCAGCTATTGCATTAGCGCTCGTAGAAATATAGCATCCAAAAAAAAGAATGCGATCCTTATAAGGTAAAATGGCTTTACATCCGACTAAATAGAACGGCTTAGTCCCAGATGCATAGTTATCAATGATTTGTCCACCTTTAGATAGGGGAGGGTTAAAATTTACCCATCCTGCTGCACTTCCTGAAGGCAGACCCGTTGCGCCTGTAGGATCTCCATCATACCATTTAATGCCATCTCCCATACTTGTACTAGTTAATGTGGGGACAACATTCGTTAGATATTGGACTATACCACCAGAAAACGTGCCTGTAGCTGAGACATTTGCATTGGGAAGGGTAACGGTAATTGTTCCTACCCCAACTGCTGTAACGTATCCACTTTGATTGTTTAAGGAATCCGCATTAGTAGTGCTAGGAGGAGTATCTGCTGAGTTAACAACCTCATTGATAAAAACAAAGTCCCCAATAACGGCTGGAGAAGATGCGACACTTAAAGTAACGTTTGTAGAAGTATTTCTTACTATTGCTGTAATCGCTTGAATTTGCATCCCAGGATTGGCATTGGTCGCCCAAAGAGCTTGTTCAAAGTTCGTAGTCCAAAACTGCTGATAATCCTGTCCTGTCCATACGAATGGGGTTTGAGTCCCTTTTGCTACATAGCTTGTATAAGTCCCTGTAGGAGGATTTTTGAAATAGGTCGTATTGAAATAGATCATTGATCCAAGCGATGAGTTATTAAAATTCTGATAAGAATATTTTGTATCGAAGGCAAGCGATTGAGGGTATATGCTCGATGTAGTTAGATTAGATGGAGTGTTAACAGGTATAAAATCTCTTAAGCCCATTACAGGGAGTAGGGGATAATAAGAATATGTTCCTGTTATTGCGCTAGATCCACCACCGAAAATGATCACAACTCCAGTTGTATAGTTAATGGTTCCTGTTCCGGCAGGAGTCCCAATAAGAGTACCGTCTGGAGGTGATGGCTCTTTATAAGTGTTAGCACCCACCGTAAGACTAACTGTTCCTGCTGCTATTGGATGTGAAAGGGTGATTGATTCTGTGCTAAGAGAACTTGAAAGGGAAACTTGAATAGCTAGCCGAGCAAGTGGTTTTGTTCCCCTTTTCTTTCTAGCCCTTCCTCTCCATGTATACATATTGAGCATGGTAGGAAAGGCATTATTATCAATATAGAAAGGAGTTCTGTTTAATGTTAAACCCTGATCAAAATTTCCTACAAAAATCTTATTACTCAATATTCCTCAAATCTGTAAAACAGCAAAACTAATTAAGGTTGCAGGGAGTGGAGTTGAGGCGTCTACAGCAGTAAAAGTAAATGTCAGGGTGGGATTTGCAAATGTATAAGTAAACCTAGTGACAACATTTTCAATATTTGCTGTTTTTAAAACTATTACATTATTTCCAAAGCAACAATTAGTTTTTAATGTTATAATATATGTTCTACTTAAAGTAGATCCTGAACCCGAAATAGAAACAATATTATAACCATTAAGTAAGGGAATAACGCCTGTAGCAGGAGCAAAGACACCCATCGCTTTCACCATGGATAGTGGAAACGTTGCATTTTGATTAATGAAATAATATTGTCCATTCGTTGGATCTGCAATACCAGCATTTGGAAAAGCAATTGTTGTTGTTCCTGTCGGATCACTTGGCGCAACAAAGTTAGGAAATGTCGTCTGCTTATGCTGACCGCCTGTAGAATTACCAAACCCAATATGATCAACGGGGAGAATGTTGAATATAGAGTTAAAGTTTTGCTGCATAATTGGCTGAGAAAGCCTTGGAGGCTGACTTGATGCCGGTGCCGTTGGTGTAAAAGGAAAGCTCATCCTAAATTTCCGCCTATATTGTTGAAACCACCACCTTGACCGCCAAAATCTTGACTATAGATGGTTTCTGTTCTTGTTGTTGTCCATTGTCTTTGAGATCTTTTCCAAACAAGAAGTTCTTGTTCTTTAAAAAGAGGCTCATAAAACTGGAATTGCTCAACGTCTCCTGTATCACTCAAAATCTTACGTGCGGCACCACGGGCAATATATTCAGCCATATAACCAAAAGGAATGGCCCCAGATGTGCTTAAAAAGGCCGCAGGCGATAGATAAGCATCTAACTCGACTAGATATTGCCGATCGGGAGGAACACGAAGCTGAAGGGTGTTGTTGTAATAAAGAATCATCCTAGGCAATCCAGACTCAAAGAAATTACATTGCACTGAAATGTTAGCCCCTTGAGGTATTGCTACCGGAAACGTGACCGTAATCTCTCCATTGAAATAATTAATAGTATTGGAAGTAGTGCTATAGCCTCCTGGTAATATCTGATTACCGAAGGGTGCTGGTCCTGGTTGAATAAGTATTCCATTATTGACCGCATTTGAAAGAAATAATCCACTATCGCTTACCACTACATTTTTGCCATTCGCATCAATAGAAGTGATAAAGACAGCTGCATCAACGCTTGTGACAGGGATGAGTTGCTCAACGTATTCTTGCACATTTGTATTATCCACGAGAGGAGGATCAATATTGTTACCAGTAGCTATGATACCGGTGATATCGATATGTCCTCTACTTATTGCATTTATTGGAGGGTTTAATGGAAGTGCATTATTTGGAGCAATAGGTAAAGTGAGAATATATGGTCCTGCTGTTCCATTTCCTGTTGCAACTATTCCTAAACTTTGTGTGATGTTAGGATAGATATTAGAAAAAGAGTTCTTTTGAGTCTGAAATGGGACTTGAATTCCATTTATAAAGACTGGGGTTGTGAAGCCTTGGTAAACAGGATACATAGCAATATCCTGCTCTCCAGGTTCTGTCTGGAGGCTATAGAGTGGCATGTTGTATTTATCTACGCCAGGAGACGTTTGAAACTGATACTTTTGCTTAAGATCAAAGAGCTGCATCCTTGCATCAACATCAGTGATCCAAAATCTATTTATGTAATCTATTATTAAAGTATCTGTAATAGTTGCATTAGAAGGACTTTTTATAATCCTTCTAACGTAAGTAATAATATCACTTAATAAAAACATTTAAATCCTTAAGCGCTAAAAAATAGCGATTTGTTTCTATTTACCGGAATGGCATCTAACCGTTGGATGGTAGTATCGGCTGCCATAGTCCCAAAATATTGACCCATATGATCAGATCCTGTTGTCGATTGCTGCATCACAAGACGGTGGTAAAACTTACGTTTGATTTGCTCTGCAAGATATCTAGGACCCCAAACTGGCTTGTTAACCGGAACATCCCATTCTTCAGCTGGCATTCCTCCATAAGGTCTTGTCCAGATGTCTATCGATTCTCCGATGATCTCTTTATTCTCCGCGATGAATTGGACATATTGCTTTGAGAACTCATAGGCTGCCCGATATTTCTCATTGAACTTATCTTTGCATCCAATAACCCTCTTAGGTTTTAAATAGATATCTTTGCTGTTGAGAACTTCTTGTGTGGATAATTTAGTTTGTTGCTCCTCTTCTTTTTTTGGAGCCATGTTCATGCGGTCTAAAGTCAGATCTTTCACATTCTGTTCAAAAACCTTAGATTGTTCTTCAATCTTTTCAAGATGCTTTTGGCTTTCTGAATTTACTCTTGGTTTTCTAGTTCTTTTTAATGGAATTTGTTCGTTTGTCATCTTTTACCTACTGCGGAGATATGTTAATAAATGATCCTGGGATAAACGTACCATTGTTGACACGTCCCTGGGAATTGATGGCGCCAGTGTTAATATCACCTACCGGTATGATTTGTGGCTGATTACTTACTGAAGATGCAATATAGGCATCCACATTCTGAGATGAGTTGATATTTAACACAATTGTGGTTGGATCAATGAGACTCAAGACATAACCAGTAACATTGTTCAACTGCCGGCAACCATAAGTTGGAGGTACGATTAGCCTGCACAGTTGACCAATGACAAATTCTGTACTTTTAGTGACGGTAACAGTTGTTACCTGACCCAAAGCAATATTCGATATAAAATAAAAATTTGGTGAATAGTACTGAGGTTCTATGGGCAGATTGTTAAAAAGTGCTATAGGACCAATATATGGGTAAGGAAAAGCCATGTATACCTTAAAGGGGGCTTTCACCCCCTTATATTATGGAATTTGCATATCATCTAGATAGGCAACCCAAGCGATCTGATTGGCCTGTGAAGGCGTTAAGATAGCTGAAGCTGCATTACCGTCAACTGCTGTCAAACCTGCTCCAATCATGAAGCCTTGGCTTGTGTTATTCACAAATGCTCCATTAATTGCAGGACCGTTAATAGTCGGTACGCGATTAGTGGACGTTGGGAAACGTGGAGATGGATACAATGGTGATCCGGCATAAATAACCTGACCGCCCGTGTTGATATCGCCTACAGAAAGCACTTGTGCTGGAGTCCAGTTGCTGGGGACTGTCGTCTGGTTAGTTGTGAATGCAGTAAAACTTGTTGAGTTAATATTGCAAACAAAAGTCCAGTTGTCAGTCACGGAAATCACATATCCATAGATAGGTGATCCAGGAATCAGAACATTAGGCAGCGAGTTAAGCTGTATAGTTCCCCAAAGTTGAGGCACTCTAAAAGCAATCTCTTGGCCGACTTCAAAATTGTGATACATGGTGGTCGAAACGGTTGTTGTCGCACCAGTTGTCACGGACATCACAACATTGTCTTCAGGGCAATAAAGGAACGGATAAAGAACCTTTTTCACCAAGGCGCCTGTTGGAGAACCAGAAATAGCAGTATAGCTTGATTGATTAGTGTTCCAATTGATCGTAAATGTGGTTGTAGAACCAACAGCAACGATTGTAAAAGGAACGCCATTCAAGAAGCGAAATGCGTTATTTGTGACAGTTGTAGCAATCCCTTGAAGGATGATTGTATCGCCAACACTATAACCATGGGCTACAGATGTTGTGACAACAGCCTGTGATGCTTTAGTGATGCCTACAATTTGAATTGTGGCTCCATATTGAAGGGCAAGACCTGCTGCAAATGTGGTGATACCGTTCGTTTGAATTGTATCGAACACAACTGCTGAAGAACCGTTATAGATCTCAACCATTGTCGGGTTATTAGCCCCATCAATTAGGTTAGAGAACCAAAAAGCTCTTGCTACAGTGTTTGCTGCCGCTGTCTTAATGTTTGTGTAGTTGAAAAGTTCAACGCGATCAGGCTGAAACGGCAAGTTTACAATTGCTGTTGTTACCCCTGAAGCTGCTGTAAAGCTTCCTTTAGCTACTTTTGAATATTCAGTCATATTACACTCCTAGATTGCTAAGACGGGTGCAAAGCAAATTACGGATAGCCGTATCTTGGGTGATCGCCTGGGCCTGTGCGAATTTTACGGCCAAGGTGGCATTCTGGGCCAACATCCCACTATAGTAAGGATCACGATAAATCAGGTTCATGCTATAGCCGTCCTGATTGATATGCGTAATCGCCTGCTTTCCAAGAACCGTGTTGTAGTACACGTCTTGACCCATTTCTGAGGCACCACGTGCAACAGGCGCTTCGCTAGATGTTAAAATTCTGACATTAAAAACCGACCCCCACTCGCTTGGAAGGGCAGATGTGTTATTTGGATAATTCCAGTTATTGAACACACCTTGACCAACTAAAGAGTCAAAATCAGTCTGTAGTTCAGTGCTCGAAAGCATGAAGTAACTCGAACGAATTGGGCCGGTGCCGAACCGATCCATGCCTTCGATACCTGACATAAATTTGTAAGCGTTATTAGTGTCTAACGTAGTAGCTACAAGGCTAAAATCGCTCAGACCTAGATTGCTAGGATTATCGCCATTAGACCCGCCACCTGCATTAATTTCGCTAGCTGCCGAGACGATATAATCACGAAGGATCAAGTCTTCAGCTTGTCTCATTGATACAGCTAAACGCTCTGACACCCAAGCTAAAACGCCTTCCTGATCTTGTAGGATGACTTGCTCGTTAATGATAACGCCTGTACCAAAGAACGCCATTTGCGCATCGATGATATCCCTAGAGGGGATTTGTGCTGGGGGATCAATCCCAGAATTACCTAACTGAATTGTAGGCGGTTGTAGCGCACGTGGGCGCATGAATCTGCATGTTGTACCCCCGTTTGCAGGCATGGAAACCTTATCGCAGACGGTGATGTAATTCATGGTTGGGGTAGGCACATATCAAAATTGTTACTCTACAAAGTAGGGAAGAGGCATTTCTGCTCTTCTCAACCCCTTTCGTTGGGTTGGTCGGACTGTCGCTTCCCTTTCGGGCCTTCTCACTCAGTCTCTCACGGTGCTTGCGCTTCCGCCCTGTCGCCATGTCTTTCGATTTAGGCTTCCAAGTCAATCAGAGAGGGTTTTTACGAAACCATATTATTTTAGCATCGCCGGAGCCAAGCTCTGGAGGATCATCGGGCCTAAATTCCCAGTGGTTGTAATACTCAAAGTATCACCTCGAAAATGAGGTTAGCGTTGACATGCGATCGGCTGACGAAACCTAACTACGTTCTTCTCTACATGCCTGAATGTGGATGCGAGACCACTTACGCGATGCCCTAACGCTGGACGTGCGAAAGATCAGATATAAGAAAATTAAATATTAATGTAAAGCCGGATTTACAAAATAAAAAACCCCAATCTTTCGATCGGGGAAGGGTGCCACTAATAACAAGAGGTTAATGGAAATTTAGACTATAGACGCAGACGGTTTTTTAATTCTATCATTTTGTCATAGGCGTTCTTTTGCCCAGCAGAACTAAAGTCCCCCACTTGCGCATATGGGGCCGTTCCAATGTTAGAAGGTTGATAAAAAGGTGTTCTTCTATTGGCATCGATCTTATCTTGAATCGATGGCTCTTTAGACGGTGGTTTATCTAATTGAAGCATCTTGATGTTTTGATAAACAAGCTTTTGTCTTTCAAAACCTTCCGGCATTTTAAGAATGGTCTTAGCTAAATCGGGTGCTTTTTCAGCAAATTTATCTGCCATTTGAAGAATTTGATAGAAATCTGGGTTGTTTTCTAACCACATTTCTTGTCTTAACTCTTCTTTAGCACGCTCTTTAATCATCTCAAGAGACTGACCCATTTTTTGATCTGTCGCTTGTCCAAATTTAGCTAGTTTCTTGTTAAGCTTTTTATTGTCAACATATGGCTCAGAATCATCGTCATCATCTTCGACTGCGATCTGTTGTCTTGGCTTTTCTAATTCAGCAATGCGAGCCTCTTTTTCTGCTAACATCCTTTGATAAAGCTGCTCTTGCTTACGGAAATTGATTTCTTTGTCATTTTGTTTTTGCTCTTGTGGAGCTTGTGGTGTATCTTGTGAGACTTGATTAGTCATTAATAATCCTTTGCCTGTAACGCTGGTCTGCGGGGATTATTTTAGTATATATTAAAATTTACAATTGAGAGCAAGATGATCGTTGATGAATGGAATTTAGCCAAAGAAAAGACGATTAGATATTTTGATAATTATCCTGATATTTCCTCAGATGTCATTGTTAAAACTAAATTAGGTATTTTTAAAGCCAGATACCAAAAATGGGACTGGTCAGATTCTAGCGAAACACCATTCTTCGATTTTCCTGAGGATCACGATCAGAGTGTAATCGCATGGAGATATGAATAATGAAGGTTACTTTTGGAGACGCTTATGATAGAAGTCAGTTTTTCAATCAACAATCTGACTATGTAAATAAAGGTTGCGATGAATGCGTGAGAAATAGGCCACCGCAATATGGAAGTTGGCCTTTTTATATCTTTGCTCACCAAAGAACGATTGAAACAGATGAAAGAATCGCTCTATTTAATCAGGATACTACAAATTGGATACTTGATCCAACTTCCAAAAGGCTATGGAAGACTATCGACGAAGTTCCTTCAACAAGGCTCATTTGGAGCCCAAGGTTGACAAAACCAGCTGCCCAGACTAATTCTATGCTCTTTAGGCACGATCCTCGCTATCCTGGCGATTATGTGGTTATTTGGGTTATCCCGGCTAAGGCTTTATGGGATCAATATAAAAAGGGAAACTTAACTGAAAATCAAACGATTGTCGAAAGCATCGATAATTTTGTTAATCGAGCTCATATTCTTGAAAAGCCAATGGAAGAGGATTGCCCCAAAAACGAAGCTATCAGAATTATGAATGATATTCGTTTGGAATATATTAGAAAAAAAGGAATCAAGATATGAAATTTCATCATAAAATTCAAAAAAAATTAACGATTGAGCTTTTCATGGATTCATCTGAACTTATAATGTTCAATAAAGGTGGAAGGCATGACAT
>Ga0265338_10001271_pt1 | contig 41566 bp, 91 predicted proteins | sample 42126metaG_FD_193579 | JGI IMG/M metagenome (GOLD analysis project Ga0265338, IMG submission 193579) | Rhizosphere microbial communities from Carex aquatilis grown in University of Washington, Seatle, WA, United States - 4-21-26 metaG | ecosystem: Host-associated > Plants > Roots > Rhizosphere... | reverse complement strand
TTCAAGACAACACCAAAATCGTATTTATTCTTCGTTCTAATATATCTGGATTTTTTACATAATCTTCGGAACCAAAAAACTTATTCAATTCCAATTTGATTTTTTCAAGCCCATCATAATAACCATAGTCAGGATCTTTATATGCAACATTAACATCATCTAATTGATCACACAATGCTTTTGTATTTGGGAATGTTATTGTTAATTTTTTAAATTCTTTTTGTATCTCGTCATTTTCTAATTCCTCATATATATCGCATCCGCTACAAGAACCATAACTGTATTCAAGAAAACGGTATTCGTTATTTTTTACTGCCAAAATACAAACCTCCCCTTGATAGTAATTTTCACTACAATCAATTAGTATAGTCCAATCCTTAAAAAGATATTCGGCATTTTCCGACCATCTACACTTGTAAGCGGTTGTGTCTTCCCATTTTATTGGCTTCATTTCAAGATCTTTCTATTATCATTATATTCATGGTGAATACATCATTTTTTTAATTTATTTCTAACAATTTGTTTATGTTTCCAGTGTTCGTCGCCAATGCTTTCTGTAAAAGATTTTTTGACATATTTAGCGATTGATATTGGAAAATCTGGTGCTTGAAACTGTGATGCCACTCTAACTACTACGCCTTCGCGTTCATCTATATCGAACTCTTTTTCTTCTGCCAATGAAAGAACAAGATTTTCTAATTCTTTTTCTGTTTTTATCATACCATGAAAAAGAACCGGAACTGTATGAATATCCAATGTGGAACAAACTAATTCTACATCATCCCAAGACAAGAACTGATTTGTATTTATATCTAATATATTGAACGCTTGAAGGTATGATGGTAATTGTGTATAATTAATTTTATGCTGTGCATAGACCCATTCACAATATATAATTAGATTATGATGAATACTATGTTTTAGATTGTTATGCATTTGTTTTAGCAGATCAAAACTTGGATGCGTTGGAGCATGAGCATGTGTTCTGGCGAAGATATTATCGTGCGACAAGGCAACATTTGAGCCATCAAGTTTTGACGAGCATATAATTTCTTTATTTAAAAAATAGGAATTATCGTCTAACATCTTATCGTCGTTAGAACAATGAGAAAAAGAAAAATGATAGGTGCGAGGATATTTCATTTTAATAAAATATATTTCTCAAACTTTGATTTTAGTTTGTTAAACTCACCAAGGAAGTCATCATTTACTGGTAATGCTATGTATGGTATTGAAAATAGATATTCTTGTTTTGATTCCATATGTGTTGTGCCGGGCTTTGTAATCCATTTATATTTATATGGACTAATTGTTTGGAATATCGTTCGTTCGCCATACCCAATTATACCTCTGGTATTTATCCAGCAACCATTGGAGTAGATTGTTTCATGACGAGGGCCAGTTGCTGCATACCATTTATCATCAAACTTAAATGGTAAATGATATTGTGTGGCGAACCACCAATTTTCTCTAACCCCCATATGAGGGTAGTAGCCGATCTCTGAACAAGGACAATGTTTTCGATCTGAACAACCAAAATCTTCTTTATTTTCGCCACCCTTGTATTTCATGGGTGCGCCACAAACGGTGCAGTTCATAATACCACCAATTTAAGGCGGAATGTTTTTAGTGGAAGTAGCGTAAATTAACTATATTTTTCGACCAATAATTGTAATGAACTCTTTTTTGATTTTTTTGATGGGGTATTAGGATTAGTTTTTGGAGTAGTTGGCGGCGTCAGATATATGCTAACTGTTGTGTTAGCGCCTGCGCCTGCCCCACCCGTCACGGTTGCTGTAAAATTATCAGCCGTATAAGCTTCTGTGGAAGTAGAGGTTGGGCTACGAACCTCTGTTGAGGTAGAAGTAGGACTTCTAACTTCTGTTGAAGTAGGACTACGAACCTCAGTGGATGTTGGACTACGAACTTCTGTTGAAGTCGGGCTACGAACATCTGATCCGCCACCTTTGGCTTTTGAATCGGTTTTCTTTTTATTTTTGCCGTCTTGTGCATCAGAAGTATCATCCGTAGCCTTATGACTCGGAGCATCTACTCCTTTACCCGGAACTGATTCCGTAGCTTTGCTGGAAGGAGCATCTACTCCTTTGCCCGGTTCTGAATCAGTGGCTTTATGACTTGGAGCATCTACGCCAACTCCCGGTGATGCGTCAGTGGCTTTTCTATCAGTTCCAACATTACCTTCCACATGATTAATGGATGGTTCTTTTTCGGGTGCTGTTCCTTTTGCCGATGGATCCCATGATCTCACATGAGAAGAAGGTGCTGCATCATCAGAATATTTAGATATTAATCTTTGTAATTTACTTACCGAAGCGGTCGTTTCTAATTCTTTTAGTTTTTCGGCTGCATCTTGTGCTGCTTTTGCTGTTGCTTTTACCGCTGCTTTTGCTGCTGCTAATGCTGCTGCTTTGGCATCTGCATCTGCTGGTGTTGCTGCCGCTGGCGCTGTTGCTGGTGCGGGAGCGGTAGCTGGGGCTGGTGTAGTTGCTTTATCTGCTGGTGCAGTTTTAGCAACTGGTGCTGTTGCTGGTGTTTTAGCAACTGGTGCTGTTGCTGGTGTTTTAGCAACTGGTGCTGTTGGCGCTGTTGCTTGTTGGGAATATTTTTCAATCAAAACTTCCAATGAAGATTTTTTAGATTCTTTACCAATATTTGGAAACGCCTTATGAACCGCTCGCTGAACTGCTTTTCGCATTTCTTCAACCGTTCCATTATACCAAGGTGCTGATTTCTGTTTGCCAGCATAACTTAATGCTGAACGTCCATGTGCTTCGTCAGGCAAGGGATAGTGATCTTTATCGTCGTTTACTTTTGGGCTATTTGCAGGAAAAACACATTTACCGCGATTTCTAACTTTCGCTTTTGGATCGTGTTTCTTCTTTTCCTTAGTTTTCTTAACAGCTTTTGCAATTACTTCCAATGGTTGCTCACACCAATACTCAAACTTCTCTGCTAATTTCTTAAAATTATTCATGGTATACATATACCAATATGTGCATATAAATTAAACTTCCTCTTCGCCCTGATCTTGATCTGGCGCGTTCCAAGTTTTTTCCATTTCTTGGTCTAATGCTTGCAATTCTGGAATTGTTTCAAAAACAATATTTGCCGCTCTTAATAAAATATCATATATACGACGATCTTTTGGATTATCTAAATCACTTTCATTAGCGAATTGCTCTGCTGATAGTTTCATTGCATGAGCAAAATCTCTAACACAATCTGCGCTACCTTCATATTGACTCACTATTTGATAGAATGATTGTGGATCAGCAGTTTTAACCAATCGATTAAATTTTTTAGCCTGCGAATATAATTTTTTAAAATTATTCATAGTATATATACCAATATATGTATATATAATTGTGAGGAAACTTCTCGCATTTATTGCGTTTTTGTTTATAAGTATCATTGGATGCTCCTCAACCACACCACTCCTAATTCCAACATTATCGTCATCCAGAAGCCAGTCCGTTCAAACTAATGTATATATAGACTATCGTTTTTCTCCATTAGAACAAAACGATATTACCAATGCGTTAAAATCTTGGGAGTGTTCATTAGGGTATAGAATTAGATTTAAAATTCAATACAATGCCCATAATGAAGATATCGATACTAACGATGGAAAAGATTTATTTATACGGAAAACTGATGAAAAAGATCCTCGAATAATTGAGGCTGACAAAAAACTAAAACAAGGCGATGATAGACAAGATAGATTTGTTGTTGGGTTATTTATAATTGGAACTGACCATCCCAGTGTTATATTATTAAATATGGAAAAAATTGGTTCAGATCTTTGGACAATATCAGCTCATGAGATAGGGCATTTTTTATTGGGAGGCGATCATTCTGATGACAAGAATAGTATTATGTATAGATTTACTGACACCGGTGCTAACAACATTACCGAAGTCGATATAAAAAGAGCATATTCTATTTATAAACTTAATCCTAACGACGTGAAGGTATGCAATATCAAGTGAAAATATATTATCTTTTTAGATTTACATTATTATTGATTTTTATATTTATAGCATTTTCTATGCTAAAATCATTAGTTCCAACAAAACTATCTAATGATGCTGTTCCAGCAATAACCGAACACACTGAAACATTACTAACATCTTTCGAAAGAGAGCCAATTTATATCACATCCGTTGTTTTAATAGATCCGACATTTTCTAATATCGAGATCGGTATTATAAAAAACGCATTAGATCAGTGGGTATTTGCTACAAACGGAATAGTAGATATTAATTATCAAGTGGGTTATTATCCCAATCATAGTATAAGAATAACTCGCCCAAACACATTATTAAAAATAATTAGAATCAAACAAGGAAAAGAAACTAATCCATTAATACAACGAATCGACGCTTTGCTTGGAGCGCCCATCGTAGGTTATGCGGATATTGAAAATGAAACCAATCAGGATATAATTACAGTATATATAATGAATGAAAGAATAGATAGTATTGAAGAATACTCTACGGTAGTTCAGCATGAATACGCTCATACGATTGGGCTATTACATTTACGCGATTATTCTATAATGGCTCCGGGCGAGAATTACGCCTCCACTTGTATTACACTAATAGATTTAAAATATTTTTGTTATCTTTATGGTTGTAATCCTGAATTGCTGAATCCTTGCGACCGTGCCCCACTGTGCAATAATGACACATTCCATCTATTTTAGAACAACAATATCATTGTTCGAGCTCGTTCTGCTGACGGAACCTCTTGTGCGAATAATTTGATTTCTCTTTTATTCTTACTCTGTAATACTTTATCTTCAAAACTCTTTACATTCATATGAGGGAATGTTTTAGCGAACAATCGGCAATACATAAGGCTTTTGCTATTCAATATTAATTCCTGAATAATTTCTAAATCTTTTTGATCTTTTGACAATTTAGCATACTGAAAAAGATACCTTGGTCGCTTTGATTTTAATATACTTTCTCTAAAATTGATATAAGGATATGTTTTTATAAAAGACATATATAAATACATTGATTTTATATTATTTGATTTGGCAATTAAATCACCAATCTTCTGTATGTCTGCTCCTTGAATAAAACATGCAAAACGAGACATCTCCTCAAAATCATTTGTTTCAATGATAGCATTTTGAAGTTTTTTGATATTTGCTTTATCAATGCCATATGCAAAACGGTAAATCAACCGACCGTTGCCAGTTTTACATATGTAATTTTCTATTCGCGTAGTTCTGACCCTAATGAACTCTAATTCATATGCAAGCCGCAACGCCATATATGTGTTTTTAGTCTCAAAAATATAATCTTCTAATTCTTTTATTTGTGCTAACTGTTCTTTTCTGTCTTCAATTTTTACTACATTATTGATAGCGGAAAGGTAAATATTATCCACATAGTAGATATATAAAAATTAGTATAGTAATGTAATAGTATTATATAATTTTATATATTGCGGGAAGTATTGTTCGATTGCTTTTTGTAAATATTTGGGAGGATCCAGTGTCATCCTTCTATATGAAACCACATCAAAAATATATTTTTTTATATCATTCTGATAAATTAAACGATCTTTAAAATATTTAATTGAACAACTTCCAGTTAGATTGGTATTTTCGCGAAGACACATTGCGCATTTTTCAATGTCGAACATTGAACAATTTACAAAACTCATTTATTTTATGAAAATAATACAAGAAGTGAATACTAAAACACTTAGTATAACTAATCCAATTAGTTCATCTTTCGTTGTTTTTACATGTCTCATATAGTTCCTTATTTTAGAATGATTAATGGTTCAAGTATTTCGTAATAAATTGGAAAATTATGTTTTAACACATTAATAAATATATCATCGTTGTGATTTTCAAGAAAAAATTGTTTTAACTCTTTTACTGAACAAAGATTCTGTAATTTATTTACATATCGGTTTTGCGTAGCATTAATACGCATATAATCTATACTCATTATTTAATCTTTCGCAAAATATGCTAATCCAAGAATTGTTATTATTGTAGCAAAAAATGCAGCATAACTAACATCAGAGGATGCGAATGTCAGTATTGTTTTTTGACTTTCAGGAATTAGCGTTAGTAATCCCAAGCGTATTCCATATATACCAGCACAAAATAAAATTATTCCCCAAGCCATACCTTTTATGAATAAAAGATATAGTAAATATCCTATGATTGCGAGTGAAACTATTGTTAGCATTTATTCCTTAAATATTATAATTTTACTCTTTTACTATTAAATTTACGCAATAGCGATGTATAATCAGTTAATTAGAATCTCGACAACAAAGGGTTCCTGTTTCGAACCAACTGAAACTTGGTCCATGAACCAATGTTGCGGGCGAACACCTGTTTCGCGCCCCTTTGTATGCATGCCCGCCGGCGAGGGCTGAATAATACGGATGACCGCTCTCATTCAAAACCCATCTATCGTTATTCCCAACAAGACTATACACTCCATAATCGCTAACACATTCTGGCATACTTCCCATCGGGATACGCTTATCTAATTTTTCGAATGATGCCTTAAACGGATCGAAGTTTCTTTCTAAATCACAATTACATTTTGAGCAATCACGAATATATCCATTGCCATATGGATATGGTTTGTTTTCTGGGCCACGACATGCTTGCGTAAATTCATGCATTGTGCATAATCTTTTGCCATCTGCTTCACATAATTTTTTAGCCTGATACCAATCTAATTGTGTTGTAGGTTTTTCTTCTGGTTTATTTGGATATGGATATTTGTCGATGCAATAATGCATCGGAACTGTTTTAGATAGACAACGCGTAGGATATTGAAACTCTAAACATTGAACTGGCCCATTAGCGCCTTTATTATCTGGATCGCCATATTTTAAACATACTTCTTCAAGATTCGTGCAGTAATCACCTTTGATCTCAACCATATCATCCGGGCATAAACTTGCTGCACTTGGAACTACATCGTATCCAGCCTTGAAACCTGAACATTTTTCACCGTGGCATAACTGTCCATACGCATCATTCTTTCCACCAAGAAACGCAATCAACAACGCCGAACCTAAAATCGAACCAACAATTATTTTTCTCATATATTTACTTTCTATAATAACATTATATATTTATATACTTCTTCTTCATATTTTAGAAAACGAAAATTATTAAAACCGTTAGGTCGTGGCAATGTTGCTTTAATTACACTAATTAAGTCGGGTAAGGATTTTATCCCGTTCTTTTCTCTATTACACCACCATATTAACGAACGAGCCAGATTTCCTCCAACATTTAAATTTCGTTTTTCATACGCATCTATGACATTATTCCAACGACCATTTTCTGGATTAACTTTTTCCTGAAAATCATCATCAATTAGCATTGTTTCCGAGTCATTGAATTCAATAAACATTTATACTAATAATAGATATTTTTCAATATCTTCCATATATGGTTCTAACTTTTCTTTCCATTTAAATTTTAAAATGCTATCCTTATGCTCTAACGCATCTTTAAAATTTAATGTCTTGTGTGTGTCTTCCCACCAACGAATAAAAAATGCTAAATTAGCGGGAATATTTAAATCTCTACCAGAATAAACATCAAAAAATGCACCAAGGTAATCTTCGGCTTCTGATTTCTGTGTAAAATCAGTATCGATTATAGTGTGCTTACCACCAATTATTTTTACAAACATTTTTATAACAACATCAGATATTTTTCAATATCTATTTCATATTTATGAAAACTTGGATTAAATTCTTTTGGTTTTAACGTTTTTATCGCAGATATTACACTAATAATGTCAAGATTACTTGTAGTTGCATAGTCAGTAATACAACGCATTAGATTGCTGGCAACATTTAAATTTTTCTGCTCATAAACTCTAATCACTGCTTCCCAACCAGAATGTCTTTCATCTTCCATTTCTATTGTTTCAATAAAATCCGAGTCATATATCGTATGATATGTTTTATCATTAATCCTAACAAGGACATTCTTAATATACATTTTATTGAAAATCCTCAATCGTAAATATCGATATCACTGGAATACGATATTTTGTTTCAATGGCTTTTTTACCACCAGCAAGACGATCTATAACACATATGACTGCTATTGGATTATAACCATTTTGGTATAGCGTGTCAAGGGCTGTCATTGACGAACTTCCGCTCGTAATGACGTCTTCAAGTAAGATTACATTAGATTGAGGTTCAATATAACCTTCTATTAATTGCTGTGTCCCATGATCTTTTGCTTCTTTACGAATGTAAATTGCATTTAATGGTGAATGAATAAAATCTGTGCGTTGCATTGCGCTATATGTAGATACTGCTGATGCAAGACTACAACCACCTAATGGAACTCCTGCAACTGTTGCTATGTTATAGTGTTGTCGAAGTTTTAGTATTTCGTTGAAGATTAGTTCAGCGGATAGTATATGCCCTTGACTTGTCAGCAATGTCTGCTTGCAATCGAGGAATATATTGCTTTCTTGTCCTGATGCAAGTTTGAATGTGCCAGTGCGATATGAGTATTGTTTTAATAAATGTAAAAGAATTGATTTCGTTGTCATATAATTCCTATGCTAACATTAATAATTGTTCTAATTTTTCTTTTGTTATATCGAATGGAAGTAATGGAAGTTTCGTTTGTATGTTAATACCGTTTTTAAATATATTATTTATGCATTTATTGTCCAATGTACGAAACTCTAATACCCAACTATTCATATCATCTCCATTTGTAAAAAATAAATGGAATGTGCCATAGCCAACATAAAAAAAATCGCAACTCTTACAATGCATATTTAATTCCAATGCTCTACTATGATCATCAGAATCCATACGATGACACAGATTAAATGTATTATTTTTACATCTTAAACAAGCAACACTACTAAATGATAGTGCAGGATTCACGAAGGTATCGTTTTTTATTTTTAAAAATGTAGTCATTTAAAAATCCGAGCACGGATCGTTAACTCGGAATAACGGTAGGTTATTGTCATATACCCATTTGCATACTTTACCACGATCATCAACCCAAGCACGACAATTATACTTATTATTTACATGAGTATTGAATAATCGTTCTTTTAATTTCACATCATCTTCAAAATTATCCGTCTCACGCATATACAATTCATACGGATATCCGAAGTATGTATTTAACCATTCTTCTGTCATAGCGCGATGTTTATCTTCTCGCCCCGAAAAGAAAAATATCTTATGTCCATTATCATGGTGTAATTTACACAATTCAACCACATGCTCGTGTGGCGTATCATCAATGCAACGCGATGCATCATATGGATTTCTATGTGATATTAAACACATTGACCCATCAAGATCGTAAATTACGCATTTTGGTAAATCTTTATTTTGTTGCATCGGTGCCCAATGACCCTCGACCGTTGCTGTTCTTTTAGAAAAGACTTCATGTTGCACCTTATAAAATTTAAATTGGTTCCCGCCCAACTTACCAAAAAATTTCTTTACAACATCTTCACCAACTTTTGCATTGCCAACACGTTTGCTATCTCGTGCAATTAACTCATCAAGCGGAACATAAAAATGTTTTTCAAAAACTTGTGCATCGATATTTAACTTGGATACTATCTCACATATTTCTTTGAAGTGTCGCGAACCGGCATTTACATTGTCAATAACAACGGAATACCCTTTTCGTAAAAACTCTTTTAACATGTGATTACGAAGTGAATGGATTATTTTTTCGTTCTCGGCTGAATAGACATCGAGGTCAATAGCGTGCCTCAATGCATCATTGTTAATGCGTTTCCATACGCCCGGGTCTTTGCGCATCAACTCATGGCAAAACGAAGATTTTCCGCTGGCTGGTGCGCCTTTAAGTAGCATTATTTTCAATTGGGTATTCATTTTATCTCCCAAACAATTTCTTATACACATCAACGCCAATCAACTCAACTGGTGATTTTCCCTTCCAGTTTGCATAACCCTCTGTATATGGCAACATCAATTGTTCCATTTCATCATCGTTTGCTCTTTTAATAATTATTTTATATCCCTCACCATCCTTAGCAAAAACATCAACTCCAATGGAATCATCATTCCAGTGTGCAGATACCATATCAAGCGCGTCCGACAATGCAATTAGTCCTTCTTTATTACCAATAATAAATAAATCATCATGATTCATTGATTGTCCATATATGTGGATGTATGGTGTTTTCATTTTTTCTCCATAAAATCTTTTAAAAGAACCTGATCTGTTTTCAGATCTTCTATAATATTAACGCCACGATCGCCAGACAATTTTTCTGTAAAATCTTCAAAAATATCCTGTATTCTTGCTTCTTCCGTAAAATCAACACCAAAATCTCCAAACAATTCTCTAAAATGTTTATCACACACATACGCCGTTAGGTTATGACGATTTTGGAACGGATCATCGTTCATAATTTCTTCTCCAACTTTTGCAATCGCATCATCACCGCAACGACATTTTTCGCCATTCGTATATTTTGATTTCCACATTTTTATTTCCCTTATATTAACATTAAATATTTATCTACATCGTCCGCATATTTCGCGTATTTTGGAACATTTTTTCTTGCTACTTCGATTACGCCTTCAATGCTCCAATATATATTGGCATTGACGATCCATCTAATTGCCAATGCTAAGTTAGCAGCAACGTTTAGTTTTTTTTGTTCATAAATTTCAATAACACTATATACATAATACATATGTGATGGTTTCGTGATTTCAAAATCTGAATCAACTAATGTGTCATTCAATCTGCCCGTAAAACACTTAAACATTTTAACCCTCTACATCAATAATAGATATTTTTCAACATCATCTGCATATTTATTATACTTTGGTACATTGATTTTACATTTTTCTAAATAGAAAGATGTATTATTAGAAGGGTATATATTATATAACCAGTGTACTATATTAGCAGAAACATTTAATTGTTTTTCTTCATAAATACTTATGATTATCTGTATGCATTCATATACATAAGGATTGTCGGTTCCAGCAATCATTTTAGTTTCAACTAAAATTGTTTCAAAATCTGAATCAGATATAGTATAAATTGAGCTGGCTACTCTGCAAAATTCAAAATTAATTCCAGTAATCATCAAGACTTTCGTGCTTTAAATAACTGATAGTCCATTCCTTTAATTTTAAATATCTTACGCCCATTAATTGTAAAATCAAAACTATTAGGGATTGACCTTACAACCGCTCCCTCGCGCAAGTTATCTCCAATTGTAGATTTTCCTTCTGCAAGTGCGTATAAACTCTTATCTTCTTTCCATTCGCCATAATACAATTCTGGTGCAGTTTCCAATCCAATATTTGCGCATATATCTTTTACTTCTTCCCATTCAAGGAATTTAAATGTTTTTGTATTCCATATATCGAACACACGGATTTTGTTTTCGCGAACAAGATTGTTTTGGGAATTGCGAACCATTTGTGTATCGTATGGGAAGTGTTTTACTCTGCCATAATTTTCTGCAAAAAACGCAAACATAGGATATTTTGCTAATTTTTCTTTCAATCCCATTCGTAATACTGGCGCCCACCAATGCGAGTGTTCGCTTTCTTTTTTGAATAGATTTCTTGAACGAACCCATAGTCGTTCCCCATCGTGAAGAACTGAAAAATTTTCGCCCTCCAGTTTTTCCATAATAATTACTTTTTCGCCTTCTTTAAAACAATCCACATATTTACGAAGATTTTCTAAATCATAATGTGGGATCTGGAAGTGATGCGGATTCTTTTCGCAATCTTCTTCTGATCGTCCCGCCACTTCTTCTTCATACTCAAACTTTTTCAATCCGTAGTATTCAACAACGCTATCGTGCTCTTTGAACCCCTCTGGTGCTGGAACAAGGATCCCCTCCGAAAATATACCGCGCAAGCGTGCAGGCTTGATGCGTTTTTTATCACCAAGGAACGAAAACACCTCTATATCCGGGCAGATCGTGTCATAAGGTATGTATGAAACGAGATCGCCTTCTTTGTATTGGTTCTCTTTGAATATAACTGTATTGTCGCCTAACACCTGCGAGATCTCTAACGAATCTGCATTTGGATGGCGCCCAATTTTATTTAATTTGCAAACACACGGATGCCAGTTCGACATATGAAACTCCTTACTGTAATAATAACAATTTAAAAAATCTATCCAGTGTTTCTTTTGGGTTATCTTTATTCATTTGAATTCTTACTGGCAATTCCCACCAAACCATAGGTAATTGTTTTTTATCAATTGGATGCGGTATTCCGTCTATCCATTTGTGCGGAACGCGTTGTGCATCGCTTAAATTATAAATAAATGTAATTTTTTTTATGTGATACTGATATATTTTACCATCAATTGCTAATGAATATTCACTGTTATAGTAATAATGTGGCGTACCATAAAAATAATCCCCGCCACTCAGTAATTTTACTTCTTTATATTTCATTTATGCTAACATTAACAATTTAAAAAATCTGTCCAATGTTTCTTTCGGATTATATTCATCCATCAAAAGAGCTGTTCGTAAATAATATGCATCTTGAAAAGACATAGGTATCCATTTTTTATATAATCGAGTTATTTTAGGAAAACACTCATATAGATATTCAGTCCCATCAATACTTAATTCGTAATCAGGAGATCTAATATCTCCCGTAGAATATTTTCGTATTATTTTAACGGTGTTATATTCCAACTTGCTCTTCAACCCGTTTCATTTTTTCACCAAAAAACTTATTCACCACTTCCGTCGCTTGATCGCTGATGTCCAATCCAGGCGCATAATTATATTCTAAAAACCACCAGTCATCTTTTCCAACAATATAATCAATTCCACAAACATCCAATCCAAACACTTCTTTTACTTTTCTTGAATGATCTACAACCGCTTGTGGCATTTCGGGATACAATGACATCTCTGCTCCGCTACTATTCTTAATCCACGATCGGTCATTATGGAATTGTAAATTAAACCAATCATCACCAATCCATAATACCCTACAAGATATACCATCAAAAAATGGCTCTATCGTTGCAACGCCATCCCACTTTGGTAATTCGCTTTCGTTCCTGACTAAAATCTTTCCTTGTCCTTGATGCTCATTGCCAGTTTTTACAACGAATGGATATGAAAGACTTATGTTAGTTCCATATTCACACTGAATAACATCATTTGTATTTAGTCCAGCACCAATTACTACCTTCATACAAAAATGTCTATTGTCAATACTACGCAATATTTTAGGATCGGGATAGCAAGGAATATTATTATCAATTAGAAAATTGAAGTTTTGTCGTCTGATTGTATCATCGGATACGCTTGCGTGGTATATACAACCGAGTAATTTTTCATCGTAATTTTTACGACGGAATGATTTATCGTCATTCAATTCCAATGTACGAGCGGATTGACAGTGTTGCCAATGGTCGAATTTAAATACCAATGGTAATGTTATACGAAACTCACCTGATAGGAAAATGAATGGTCGGTTCATAGTAATAACATATATTTTTCTATTTGTTCGCTATAATCTGAAAATTTAAGATCATGTCTTTTTAGAAAATTATACACATGTGATATCGAAGTGAAGGTATACCTATCACATGAAGCCTGCATCCATTTAAATACCACAAGTTCGGTAGGCAGAGATTTATAATAATTTATAATGGCATATAGTGTACCTATATTAATAGAATTATTTATTCGATTATAATCTAATGTTATGAATCCACACTCATCATCTTCAATGATTATTTTATCTATTGTACCATCTTTGAACGAATAACTTATTAACATAATAACATATACTTTTCTAATTGTTCACCGTACTTATGATATTCCTCATCATATTCTTTAATAAACCACATAGCATCTAATATAGCCATTCCACTATACTCACTGTATAGTTTAATAAACTTTAAAATATTTTTTCCTGCATTATCATTTTTACTTTCATAGAACTGAATCACCGATCTAATGGAACATACCAACGTATACCCCATTGTTATACCTAATTCGACTTCTCCATAGGTATCATCAACGATCAAGATACTATAATGTCCATTTGGGAAAAATTTTGTTATCATTTTACTGGACAAACTGCAACATCATGACCATGGGGATTTCCTGTGCTACCAACACCGTCTTGTTTCCCATTTGAGCAAACATTTAGTTATATAATTGTGATTCGCTTTTGATTTTATCTAATGTTCCGGGTATGTCATGAACATTATCAAACTTCTGAATTGTTGCATCTGCATCAGGATAGCCGATTTCTTGAAACTCTTTAATCAGTTTTTTACTTGTTTTCTTTGCTACTTCTAAATCCTTAGATACCGTGAATAAACTCCATTTATCTTTCTTGCGATTTTTGACATATATTCCAAGTATCATTTTTATTCCTTTGTTATGACGAATGATTTTCCACAACTGCAAACCGATTGAATTTTTTCACTTTTTAATATAAATCCTTCTTGCATTAAACTCTTTTCATAGTCGATTGTTGCCCCATCTAATAATGCAAGACTTTTAGCATCAACAACGATCTTTATATCATCGAAAATAAACTCCGTGTCATTGGCTCGTAGGTCGCCATCTGAATAGCTTAAGGCTAAAATTCCGCCGAGGCAACCCCCGCTACCCTGAATACCTATGCGCAGGCGAACGTGCTGGCTGTTTTGTAATTTTGTTTTGGCGGCGGCGATTGCCTCTGGCGTCAGTGTGAGCATCGTATCTCCTATATCAATACGGCAAGACTTTCGTTTTCTAATACACGAAGAAGTTTAATTAATGCACCCAAACATTCTTTGCAGACATCATTTGGCTTGATCCTAAGAACCTTTGATATATCATTATAAGATTCATAATACTTTAATGGTGTTTTACCGCACCAAGATACCCATACTCCATATTCAGCGCCTTTTAATATACATCGCATAATTGTCTCGCAACTAACTCAACGCATAAATTATCTAAAAACTTTATGTCTGGTGTCTTTGGTAAGACATTGCTTGTTTCATAAACAAGTTGTAAATCCTTATCTTCTCGCTCTGCAAACTCTACAATTTGTTCATAGCTCCAAGCGCCATTCCTGATAGCAAGCAGTTCTTCTCTGTCTGGTCGTTTAACAATTACTTTACCCGTTGTTAGTATTTCTCTGCACATACGCATTAATCTTATTAAGTGGTAGGCGTGTTTCGCATCATATCCAAACTTTGCTTCATCGGCTGCTCGTTTTACATTCCTGTTTTTCTTCCAAGTCTGGAAGTTATCCCATTCTGTTTTTAGATTTTTATATGCTCGTTCTTTTTTCATAAACTCAATAAAATTATCATTGAATCCTACTTTTCGCGAAGCAGCAAGCCACTGATCGTCTTTTGATATTTTTAGATCCGTCAAAATATCCGACATTGAATTGCGAATCATAATTTTCATTGGTTCTGACAATTCACCAAGAAAATCGAATTGATATTTTTCTAATTCTTTTTTTATTTCTGCTTCCGCAGCTATTAATTGATCTGCCGGAATTAATGTCTCTTCTGGCAAACCAAACTCTTTGCGTGTTGGAAAATGTGTTGGCGGATTTAATAGATATCGTCTGTGCAACTGTATTCTATTTAATTGACTGCGACTATAACCTGCGAATGTGTAGCGAACTCTTTTCGACAAAAATCGATCTCTATTTGCTAACAATATCTCACCAATCGGCGAAACTAATACACGATCTTTATCATCCGTATATAATGTTTCTATTATCGAAGGATTAGCGTTGCTTGCAAGATTGAAAAACTTGCGAATATCATATATAACTGTATCTGGTTCTTTTAGTTCTGCTTGCTCAAACTTATGCTGGAATCCATAAAAATATTGTTTCGGTGGAATGGCAACACCTTTGTAATCTTCATCGCTTGTTGGAGTATCCGTTCCATATGCTTTGCTTCCATATAATGTTAAATATATAACCCCATCACGCATCCAAGATAGATGCGATGATTGTTTTACGATTTTTTCAATTACATCATTCATTAAAAAATACAACCCCAATGCTTACCGCATTTTGCACATTTCCATTCCATTTCTTCATCTTCTTTTATATAATCGAGAATAAAAGAATGCAATCCAAGGAAGCATAGTATGCGTGTCATTGTAATATCCTATTTGTTATTATAAGTTCCGAATAAGCGATCCCACGCAAAACTAAAAATCCCAAAATTTCTTTGAGTGTTCTGATGATGAAGGAAGTGCAATCGTCTTAATCTTTTGAAGAAACTAAATCTTGCCCAAAATGTTTTTCGGATATGGAAGGCATCATGTAAATTGTCGTTAATAAACGAGATTATAGCCATCTCAATGAATACCATTATGCCAATTCCAAGTGGAATTATACCAAAAATTGTTATCAGTAATGTTCCAATAACGAATGGCGAAAAACATATTGCAAAAAGCCAAACGGAATTATTACCTTTACCGGGATTGCGATATGTATCGGATAGCAAGTCTGTTATTGGATATTGTAAAAAATGATGATCGTAATGCCGACGATAGAATGTTCCACTCCATTTTTGATGGAATGACCAATGCACCCCGTATCCAAGCAATGTTAAAAATGCACCAGTGAAAATAAAAACCACTAAATACAACAACATATATTATCCTTAACTCGAAGTTTTTGGCGGACTGGAACTTGGCGAGGATGAACGATCGTCATACCATTTAATCCAAGTTTCTTTATCCAATCCGTAGTCTCTCAATAATACCTTACCATTTCGTAATCCGAATGAACTTGGCTTACTAATATCTCCTATTAAAAGACTGCCTGAAACAACTAATGATCCTAAACATTTAAATAATGTAAGTTTTCTAATTTCATCGTATTTTTTAGGTTCTTTTTCCCATTGATCGCTTTCGTTGTTATATGCAAAAAATAAACATGACATAAAATTATCAAAACCATATCCAATTATTTTTTTAAAATCGTCTTTTGTCATAGTATCTGTGAAGTGTGATATTATCCATTTACCTTTTGGATCGGCAACTACCACCGTTGCCACGCACGGCGCTTGTAAATCAAACTCTGATTCTACTTGGCATTGTGCCAAACCTTTATCCGAAGTGGCGATCTTAATTATTAAATCATCACTAATTTTAAATACCGTTCTCGCGCTTCCCTCACCAAGTTTCTCCCAATGTTCTTCCGCCAACTCTACCCTATCATCAAAATCTTTCAATTCACTCAACTGCTTTAAGATTGGATCGCTGTTCTCAACCAACGAAACTTTGAGTTCCGTTGCTCGTTTCATAAACAATTTACATTTCTCAAACAATTTGTTCATTATCATATAAATGTCAATATATTAGATTACTTCCTATAATCCAACGGATTTATACGAATAATCTCTTTACTAGATTTTATTGCATAGTCATAACAATTTTTGGTTCCGCTTGAATTACCACCATCATAACAAAACAACATCTTGTCGCTATGATCAACAATCCAAACATTTCTTGTCTGGTATTTCCAATTTGCCCAGCCCGAACGATTAATGATTTCAATCTTTTCTGCTTTTGCTAAAAGATCATTGTAATGATTTTTATCATACACCGACCAATATGCTTCTTGACCGGTAAATGGAAGGGCGCATATAAACGGTATGTTCATTTCAACACATAAATCTGCAACCAGTGTGTCCCACCCCACTGCCATCCCAGTAATCATACGACTGGGACTCAACTCTTGAATAATGCTCTTTGTCTTTTCATAAATAGCATTATACGCCAACTTCGGGAATGAAGCCTCTCCTAACGCTCTATGACCACTGGTTCCAAGTATCATACTATCCTCATTGATACATAATTATACGCAATACGATCTTTTATGTCTTTTGGAATCTGTAAGCCATATAGTTTTGTAAAACTAATAGCGTTTGTTTCATTTTGATCCGCTTCAACAAGTTCTACTTTTTCTATATTACCATCTATTGTATAGTATGTTTTGTATATAAGATATAGCATTACTTCCTTTTGTTATATTAGTAATTTATATGTATCAAGACTATTATGTATCTGTTTTATATCTATAATTTCTGGTAATTGTAATTGTTTTATGGTATTACCAAAAGAGCAAACATCTATGCCTTTATAGTCAAAATGAATGCATAGAAAAAACTGTTGATCATCATACCTATGTATAGGATCCCAACCAATCCATATCGTATCAAGCGTACATGGATAACATTGAATAATTAATTTACACTCATAGCATCTGTATTGATATCCACAATATGGTATGCATTCTTTTCCACATAAACAATTCTGAAAATCTTTTAGATTGTATTCTTTATTAGGATCTATTACCATTGTGTTTTATTCACATAATCATAAAATGCAATGCTACTTGCAACCCCTGCATTAAAACTACGAACCGAACCGCTTATTGGTATCTCAACTAAATCATCACACAAATCTAATAATTCATCTGTGATACCGTCTTTTTCTTCACCAATCACAATCATACTATTTGATTGCCATTTATATTTTCTAATATCAACTGAACCACGACTTGTATTATTTTCCATACCAACGAATGTATATTTTTCTTTTAGTTTTTTTACATCCTCTATGTGCTTGATATGATTGACATTTTGGTAGTGATACGATCCACAGCATCCGCGACGGTCTATCTTGCGATCACCAAAATAATAAAAATCAAAAATACCAAACGCATTGGCTGAACGCATAATAGTTCCGATATTGAAGTCATGCTCAATGTTCTGAACTAATACCGCACATGGCAACGCTTTTGTTTTTAGATCATTTTTTATATCTTCCGTTGATACGCTTTTATACTGATCTCTAACATTGCGTTGCCATAGGAAACGGTTCTCTGGTGTGTCCATGTGGGCTGGCGGGGTCGTGCTCATCGTAGAATGGTAAGGCTCCGATGAGCGGAAGTCAAGCCAGATCACTCGGCGATATAATGATTTGGTTTAATATTTTCATCCACTAAGATTTTTAGATTGCCAATCGTATAATAATGTTTATACATCAATTTATCTCTTGCTGAGGAAAAAATAAAATCTTTATTGCCTGCGTGGTTAAGTTCTAATGTTGTAAAATCGTCTATGCTAATAGTAATTTTACTAGCGGTTTTTGATATAAATCTAATTTTTTCAAACAATACATCAAGATTATCGCATAATAGTTCTCGAATGTACATATCATCTACTTGAACATCATCGAATGATTGTTGTGTCATCTTTAACCATTTCTTTTTTTGTTTTCTCAACTAAATATATTTCAACTCGATCAATAGTTTCTTTATCCATCGCATACCAAACTGAATCACATTTTTCCAAAAACTCACCGTTTTCCGACAATGAACGATTTTCTTGCATTTGATGAATTAGTTCAATATATTCGTTATATAACTCGTCTTGTGTTTTCATTTTATATCTTGTTTTAATTTTTCTGGCGAAGTTATCTTGCGTAATACTTGATGACATTCGCCGCATCGTTCGCGAGGGTCAATGCGTTGTTTTATCTCGCCTTTGACAACTCCGCCTGTTCGACCTCGACGAATTGAACCGGCGCCGCTCTGAGCCCAAGAATGTATAAGCATTGGTACGATTCCATTGACCATACTCACCTGCACGCCAGTCGTATGAACAATTTTATCGACTAAATCTTTAACAGTCGTTCTTTGCCCGTCTTCAAGATTATCAAGTAGATTATTTAATGCTGTCTTCACAACTTCCATTATATCTGTATTCGTATTATTGCTCATGGTATGAATATATCTCTTTCTTTGGATGCACGGCATTTTGTCGCGCAATCTCGTATAGTATCGTCTAATGTATGCACTCCCCGCATGTGCGTCAAGGTGTGGCTGGCGGAAAAATCCGCCGTAGATGTAATTGCTTATTTCTCCTTTCTATAATTACGCATATCTATATGATTAAAACAATAAAACATGGTATTAATTTAATACGTCATCATTTACGCGATGTTGGTTTGTCTGCAAAACGATCTGGTCAATGGCCAACCGTTGAAAAACATTTTCTGGAAGCACATCCTACTTGTGCGGCTTGTGGCGGAACTGAAAGATTGAACGTGCATCACGTACATCCGTTTCATTTGTTTCCTGAGTTGGAATTAGATCCTAATAACTTAATTACACTTTGTATGGGTGAAAAAGAATGCCACCTTAAAATTGGACACGGTGGATCGTTTAAACAATGGGTAGAAGAAGTTAGAAAATACGCAGCCGAAGTATTAACCGACCCATCAAAATATGATGATATTGTAAAACTTGCATTCGCCAATAGAAAAATAAATTAAATTAATATCAGTAATTTATCCATCTTATTTACAGCTTCAACAAAATTTTTCCATAATGTTTGGTCAATAAGTATCTCATGACTACCATCATAAACGCCAACACAACCATTGTCGCGTAAAACTATTTCACCCTCATAACCATCAATAATTTGAATTACTAATTTAGTCATTTCAATACCAACAATTTTTCTAATCTTGCAATTGCATTAAAAGTTTCACTCATATGTTCATTGTCAATATATAATGTTGATGAGGTATGCCAATCAGCCTCTACAAAATTTTTCTTTTCAATAACAACACGAATACCCGTTGGTTCGGTATGGATATTAACCCAATCCTTGCAAACTAATCGTGTATTACCACTTATTGGAATAATAATATCTTTCATTTCAATACCAGTAATTTACTTATTTTATTTATAATTTCAACAAAACTATTCCAATCTTTTAAATCAATATCAATTCTTTCTTTCATCACGCCATCATTAATACAAACGTGTCTATCACCAATGGACATTTTTTGTAGATTTTCTTCTGATATTATATATGATACGCGTTTCATTTCAATACCAGCAATTTCTCAATTCGTTGTAGCTGCTTAATCAATTCTGGTAATGCGAAAAACTCAATATCTACCATCTCATCCTTATCATACCAGCGATCCTCATACGCTCTATCTTTTATATCAGGCTTATATTGTCGCTGAAAAGACAAGCAATTATGACCTTCGGGAAAAGATATCTCTAATCGATGTTTTTCGTGTATGTATATGTAGATTGGATTCATTTTAGAATAAGTAATTTATTTAATCGTTGTAATATTTCAATCAAGCCAGAAAGATCATCTTTATGTATAGATATAATTCCAAGACTATACCATTGTTGATTTTCTTTTATTTGAAAATGAAGCTCATCAAGAGGATTGCCCCCAAGCATCTTTACTATATCCATTATCAAGATCGCAGGCTAATTTAATATTTCCATATTCTAAATCAATCTTCATTTCAATACCAGCAATTTCTCAATTCTCTCCACATCAAGTTTTATTATTCCCGGCAATGTAAGGCATGGTTTATAACCGTGGCTGGCGAACCGAACCCACAACTCATCATCAGATGATTTCCATACAATTGTTTTTATACCGTAATCAATATCGTGATCATAACGAACCTTATACTTGCCCATAGTATGAGTGCACCACCCAACTTTGGGAATAACCTTATTGCAGGTAGGACAATTCATTTCAATATCAATAATTTATTTAATCGTTGTAATGCTTCTGCTAATTCTGGCACTATCTCAATAGGAAAATCTACTGTGTCATAATCATCACGACTATTATACCATGTACCTCGAATATTACTTTGTTCTTCAAGAACACAATTACCGGTATCATCGATACTAATTCTAAACCTACGATCTCTAATCGATGATGGTGATTTTTTTCTTACGAATGGGACGAACAACTCTATTGTCATTTTAAAATCATTAGTTTTTCAAGTCGTTTAACTGCATCAATAAATGATTGTATATTTTCTGGCTGTATCACAACACTCATAGGGTAATCACGATTGATATTGCAATCAATATATATCGTTCCCTCATCCGAGAGACGAAGATCCATTGTTCTGGATATTTTGAATGTCATATCTCTAATGTTTATTCTTCAAGAATACATATCTTTACATATCGATTGTAAAACTCAATCAATTCTTTGCCAGTTAAATGAAACATAACCTTTGAGCCAAAAGAAAATGGTCGACTATCTTTTCGAATATTATATTTATGCTCTTTTGTTGTTGCGACCCAAAATCCAAACTTCTCTTCAAGCACGAACTTTACTTGATAGACAAACTTTGGTTCGGATTTAAAAACTTCATCTGCTCTATCAATACGCTGTTGCTTATCAACGGCAGACGCTTTTTCATAAAAATAATGATATGCGCGGTAATAGTTGTCGAATGTTTTAGTTTCACCGTCGCAAGTTATTGTGATGGAAGGCTTTGGTGTTGAATTTATTGGCATACCTGATACTATATCAGGCAGTTATAAACTTATATAAGAATTGCTAAATTATCTGGCAACTTTAATACTGGCACTCTTCCCCATCGAGATTTTTTGACCCACATTTTAGAGTTATCAAATGATCTAACTAAATCGTTGCTGTAATTATACCTACATATTGTATATATTTCAAGATCAACAAAAACTTTTTCAACATATGATGGTTGTTTGTTTATATAATTAATAATATGGTTGTTAACATAATCTCCAACATAACCTGTTGAATCAGTATGTTTTATGATATGTCTTGTTTTTGTTGACAATCTATCTTCTGGCGGATCTCTTTTTAGAGTAATTAATTGAGAAAGAGAATCCCACATATACATGGTTTCGCCATCAAACGAAAAATGATTATATCGAGTAAAATACTCAAAAATTATAGGATCTACATATATCTGAGATACTCGTTCTGGTTGAATGTCAATATAATTTCGAATATTCTGTAAAAACTTCGATGAGTCCGTGCCAATGTTAGCAACCGTTAGACGATGTGTTTTCATTTTCTCTCGTATTGTATTAGTGATGGCATACCGAAGATATAAAAATACTAACTTTTTCTGTTGGTGCAGAAATACCTAATGTCATACCATCGACAATAGTTTTGTCGCTACAAGTTGCTGATTTACAAAAATGTAATCCTTTATATTCACAATCAAGAATTCTACTTTCTGAATTATTCTTACCATATTCTATGGCTCCAATTTTGCATATCACATTTGATATTGGCGTTGGGACTGTCATTTCATGATCTGGTAAATAATACTTATGAATCTCATATGGCGCTGAAGTCTCATCAACTTCTACTTCTCTCCAATGTATTTGATCTTGAGCAGATATTTGTAGTGGCGTTAATAACGCCACACTCCCAATTAATAATGAAACTATTTTCATCTTTCAATTCCCTTTCTTTATTACTCAACCGCGATGCCACCAAGGATAAATATTCCATAAATTAAAATATTATACTTTATTTATGATCTTTGATGATATCGATCTAATATCTTTTAATGTTAAACTTGCTTGAAAATTAGATTGTCTTGGCAATGATTTAGGCAATTCTAAATATGTTTTTGCGAGTGTTTCGTTAAGACCTAATTTAGTAATTATATCTGATGTTTTCACCACAATAATTTCTTTTATAGAAACTTTTGGTTTTGCTGGAATTGGAACCAAAAATAATGTTATTGTATCTTTACTCGCATCATTGTTTGATTTAAGCACCTGTTCCGAGTACCTAATAACATCTAACCATATTGATGTTCCTTTTTTAATCTCTAAAAGATATTGGTTCCAAGGAACATCCCAGTATCTTGATGGTTTAGAATAATTAATTCCTAATGAACTACATAATCCCTCTTCATAATGAGAATGTTTATCAACCCATTCACCATTCATTTTTGATAGAGAGTTTTGTAAAAAATCAATTAATGATTTCATTTATTCCTTAATGGTATTAAGTGAAGATTGAAGGAATGATTTATTTGAAATATGTTAATTTATAATCTAATGAATTACTGATGTAATCAATATATCACTGGCGTTATTTTGCGGATGATAATAAACAATACCACATTGATTTATATAATCATATATACCATATACTATTTCATTATTGGGGCCGTTGTACCCTCCCATTATATAAATACCAATAGTACCACTGGTGGGGTTAGATTGTAGCGCGCCAATCATAGATCTGATCGAATTGAGTTGTGGATGTGGGTAAATAGAAGTCGACAACGAACCAAGTTGATTAATGGCGCCCGGATCGGTAAATGCTAACTTAGCTGGCATAGTACAAACTACTTGATTCCATTTTTAATGAACTTGGTAAAATCTCCGCCATCTCTAATACATCCTCGTTTAGCCAAAGCCAACCCTTCTTCAATCATGGATCGATTTTTTGCAGTCATTGGAATGCGGTTTTTTTGTGTTTGTTTTTTAGTATGACAAGATGTCTTTTCATCTATTGATTTAGTATTATTCATTATGTTCCTTTTATTATATGATTTTTATAGTTCGGATCTAAAAAAATCTTCTCCTGTATTGGTTATTTTAAATACTTTTATTCTCATAGGCGTTTCATATTTAGATTTATCAGCAATATATTGCAATTCCAAAAATCCCTCATCTTTTATTTGCATCAATCGTGCTGATATTGCTGGAATGCTGTACGATAGATTATAATCTTTTTTCATTGCCGTTTTTATAATATAACAATTAGTTTCTTTGTCCGCAAGGACTTTACCATATATCACCCGATCTAATGGACGAAGCGTTTTACAAGTCGATTTTTCTATATCAATAATTTTTTGTCTATTTATTTTTGGAAGAAACTGTTCCCATACCTTTGCTTTTCTCTCCATACATATGTCAAACATCGGATCAATATATTCTAAAAACTTTATTGCTGGCTGTGTCGCAACCTTTATCATCCATAAATCTCTATCTTTTTTTCTTTGATATATTAGGAACTCGCATCCCAGTTTTTCTTGTAATTTACCAGCCAACAATGAAGCACCCTTTTTACCAAAACCATCAGTTGATATTTTCATTGTTAGGGCATTTTTACCAGTTTGTAATATACATCCGTCATCTGCGAACCATATCGCACACACCAATGGTGTTAACTCTAAGTCTTCTGGTATAATTTTCAATCCGTCAGGATACCATTTTTCGTGAAATTCTTTGAATGCAGGAATTGCTTTTGTTCTAAAAGATACTTGATGATATGATTTTTTATATCGCTCATCGTACCTACTATATTCCTTGAATGCATCTTCTGAACATAAATTACTAAATATATTGAATTGCCATAAAAGATATTCTTTATCTTTTGCTTGACGATCTATTTTCATACGAGGAAACTTGGCTGCTCCTGCCCGTTCTAATGCAGCATCGCCAAGCATTCCTCCTATGAAAACTTGTTCTTGTATTTTTGTTAATTTATGTGGTAAAATAAACTCATTCGATTGTTGAACCATACCACGCCTCCAATAACTATATATCAAGTTATTGGTTGATATGGAACGGTTTTTTATTTAATCATTACGCAATGACTTCAAACGTCCAAACGGCGGCTTCCACTTATTATCACTGGTGCATAGCCATAGCACATCTGTTTCTTTACCAGGCTTCTTAACATCATTTAGTTCTGTATCACTTAGATAGTTATCTGAGATGACAATAATCAGATCTACTTTTCCGCAATGTTTTTCGTATTCATTGAATACAAGATTAACTGCGGTACCTCCACGACCACAAGCGACCAACTTAGATAGATTTTCCTTATCTGCCTTTTTGATCTTAACCATCTGATCCCAATACGCAACGCAGTCAAATGCACAACAGCTCAATTCACCACGTGTATCAATTACCTGTAATTGACTTAGCCCATGTGCTATATCATCAGCGCTCATGCTTCCAGAACAATCATACGCCACCAAGACATTAAGAAAAATATCTTGTTTCTTTGGTACATATAACCCGGCAAACAATGGTCGGCTCTTTGGTCGTTGCCAATCATTGCGCCCCTTACCATCTCGTTTCTTAGTCATCATTTGTCTAACGATGTCCTCCCAACGAATTTTTGGTGCGATCAATTGACCGATTTCGTCTTCCATCCCCATTGGAACCTTGCCACCGAGTCTCTTTGCCATTTCCGCAGCATCATACAATCGTTTTGCTAACTCATCTTCCGACACATCACAATCCATATGTTCATCGGTAAGATCTCCATGACCAAACGGATCTACATATTCACTATCATCTCCGCCACATGTCGGGCAACCATTACCACATGATCCTTCTTTATCACCAGGTTCCCCACAACTACCACCTTGCCCCTGACCTTGTCCTTGTCCTTGTCCTTGTCCTTGTCCTTGTCCTTGCCCTTCACCGTCGCAGCAAGCGCCTTCGCCGTCACCCGGTTGTTGCCCATTGCCAGCGCCAGGTTGACCATCTGAGCCGTTTTCGCCCTCACCTTGCCCTTGACCCTTACCTTGACCTTTGGCATTTTGATTGCCATTACAATCGCCTTCGTGCTCACAACTTTCTCCATCTTCGGAATGATCGTGTTTATCGTTTTTCTGACCTTTCATTCCCTTTCCAGCATGTGAGCCTTTACCACCAGACTTTGTTGGTTTGGTCGAGGTGCCAGGATTAGTTTGATTATCTTTACCTTCTTCTTTTTCGGCTGGGTTCTTACCCTCTGCTTTTGCCTTTGCTTCGGCGTCTTTCTTTGCTTTTTCTTCAATTTGCTTTTGAAGCTTTTTGTACTCATCAGGCTTTTTGTACATACCAAGTTTTCCACACTTTGGGCATTTTGGAATGCAACCATATAGGTAAGCATAGATATTTTCTGGCTTTAACATATCTCCTTCAAGCTTTTCCTCTGCATAATACATTGGCGGTGCTTTATCACCAGGATGTTGGTATGCAGGATCTGCTTGTTCGCGAAGATTGTGAATAGGATTAAAATGTGCAAGTCTTTCGGGCGGATTGAATGGATCTCGATACAACTGTGCAAGTTCTTCGAGTTCAATGAAGTCGCCGAGCTCTTCTTTGAAGTCTTTGATATATTCTTTGCGACCACGGGCTTTTAGATCCATAAGCGCGACGTGATTGACTTTGTAGTCAATTGCGATATTGTATAGGCGTGGAAGACGAGAACCACGTCGAGAAGGGTGCATAAGATGCGCGTGTAGAGCTTCGTGAATGATTACTAATCGAAGACCAAGTTTTGAGATCTTATTAACGAACTCGGGCGACCAAAAGAATTGCCTACCATTAGTAGCGGCAGTTCGTAATACCTTGCCCTTCATATGTTTTTTGTATTTTTTCACTTCATCAGATATTTGATCTTTTTCTTCTTTTGTTAGCTCTTCGCCGTTGGCGAGTTTCTTTTCAATTTCTTTTTGTTGTTTTTCAAACTCATCGAGTTGAACGCCAAGAGCATCGCATATGTGAGGAAGCGGGTAAATTAGATTGAAAATAAACGGATCTCCGCCCAGGAAGTTTCCTAAGGATTTATTGTCATACGACAGAGATAGTTCTGTAAAACATGCCGACAATTTATCTTCTGCTTTTTTAACAATGGCAGGATCACATTTTCCAATTATCTTACTAAACTTCATTTTGATTTCCTCATGATAGATTTTTAACGTTCCACTAAAAACTTAATCACTTGTCTCGATTTTGTCAAGTGGGCGGCAATAAAAAAACGATCTGCAAAACTCTACTTTGCAGATCGTTTTTTACGATTTTGAATCGAATCCGCCTGTTCGTTCAAGTAGCTCAACATCTTCTGGTGTTAATATTACAACTTTTTCGTGTTTCCCGTAAGGAGAGTATTTTTCTTCGTCTTCTTCCGCTTCTTTCCAAGTCTTTGCAAACTTAAGACCACCGGGGCAGAAACTATTATTTTTTACAACTTGTTGTGCAAAATCAATATAGCCATTCAAGTCAAGATCATTAAAATAATCTCTACCCCAGTAGTCAAGAATGTAATCCCTTGTCGCTCCACCAATAACCATACCGATGATTTGATTTATTGTAATGCGGTGCCCTGGCAAGCAGGGCTTTCCACCGCAACGTTCATCATCGATTTCGAATGATATTGTTTTCATCATCTTGACGCAGGGATACCCTTGGCTTTAGGCAAGGGTATTTGACTAGCCTTTGATACGACCTGATAGCTCTTTTAGAAGATGATCAAAATCCGGATTTGAATCAAGATTTAGATCAACTGTTCTATCAAGACCAATTTGCGAACGAATCGAAACCAATGCAATTTCAGGATCCACCTTGCGAAGGAACTTCGCAACCATTTCTGTTTCTTTTGGTAGCTCGCGAGCATCCTTCTTCTTGTTCTTATTCTTCTCGGTGTTATCATCAAGAAGGCGCGCCAGTCGTGAGCAAACAATCATGCATGCAACGCAACGCTTGCTTGGTTCAAGATCGTCAAAACCCTTGATGCTCTCTCCGCGCATAACCTTCTCAACAATCGGAAGAAGAACCTGATAGTGATCGAAGTATGCGGCATACTTGATACCGGCTTTACGACCAACGCAACCAGCCGCCTTATTAGTTAAGATTTTATGACTCCAACCATTCTTTTCACCGAATGTTAGAATCTTGGAATAATTATCCCAACCGCGTGGTGAAGGATCTGCATAAACATCACCTGGATCAGTATCACCGAAAAGATCGTCTCCATGATCTGCAATGTATGCAGTAATCGAAGGATGGATTCTTCCAGCCTTACAAGCCCAATCGAGCCATTGAGTAGAAGTTGCTTCTACAAGATATTTTTCTGCACGGTCAAGTAGCGGAAGTGGCGGGCGACTACCGCCTTCATTTGGAAGATTTCCTGCCATAAGAACGGCTTGAAGATTACCAAGTGCCTTACCATTGACTGTATGGAATTGTGTAAATTCAAGTAGCGGCGCAATAACGCTGTGATCCATCTTATCGATCTCATCGAAGAAGACGACAACCCTATTCTTTCCTTGCATTAGTTGCTCGTAATACCAAGGAAGAAGGAATCGAATAAATTGTTCTTCTTTGGCATCGAAAATCTTTGGGAATCCACCAGCATCGGTTCGTTCGAATGTGCTGGCGTTGAGATATAGCAGATCATATCCTGATGCTGCAACCGCGCTTTTACCAATCTCAGATTTACCAGATCCTCGTCGAGCACAAGCGAAAATATTACCACCGTATTGGATCGTAGCTGCCATTGTTTCCGAAAGCTCCTGAGTTCCAATTTTTTGCATATTAAAATCTGATGATGCTGTCATTGTTTTCTTCCTTGTTGTTTTGTTGTTGTGTTCAGTTAATGTTGTTCAAAATCGTTTTTTTCAAGATTCCAGTGTCTGCAATCTGCTACATTTATTTCTAAAAAGAATAATTTTAACATTGAAAAACTAAAAAAGATACCTGCATGATCTTTATGCGTTCTTCGCTTCAAGTAAAACTCCCACATTGATGCGAGATTGCCTTTCCATTGAAACTGAAACTCGAACCATTTGTGTTGTATTGGAAGCGGGAATGAAAATATATATGATTTGTTTTTCAAGCCAATACCATTAATTGTGCTGCCTTAACAATATATTCACCAATCGTCATTAATTCTTCTGCTGATTTTGCAGAAACAATTAAATCTCCCCAATACTCTTTGGTATTGCCATCATCATCCATATAAGAATTAAGGCGCTGAATATGAAAGAAGCAATTATCACTATAAATATTAATCTCGAACCTTAGATGATCATTGATCTGAATCGTTCGCGTCATGCTAACACCAATAGTTTCTTTACTTGTTCGATAGCATCTGCAAACTTATCAAAATTACTTGCGTCAATCCACATATCGCTTTCGTTAACCCATCGGTTATTACCCGTGTCTTCTTGAAACTGAATATACATATATTCGCCCTCAATAAGAAAGGATATTCTACGAGAATTAGGTAATGGAAAATTTATCTTATTCATTGATTCCACGTCAATCCTTCATTGCCCCAAAAGACATAATTGCCATCTTCCAACTCAATCAGGTGCAATTGCTCTTTTAGATTTTCCCATTCAACGGTCAAAACATATTGACCATTTTGCCAAAATGCTCCATCTTTATAATTGACTTTGCAGCCTAACGTTGAAAGATATTCAAGTATCACAACGTTGATTTTATCATCGGCGAATACCGAATAACTGCAACCCTCATCACTCAACTTAACCGCTTCCTTGCTATTTGTCAAGCCTGCGACCGAGACTTCTGAGTGTATCCTACCTTCACCGACAAGTATCTGAAACTTCAATGTTTCATTTGATCTAACTGATATTGCGAATGCTGTTGCGTCTTGGAAGTATGGCTGTCCAGTCATATCATCGTGTATGAACTCCGAACGAATATAGGATAGGAATGGCGGGATGTTGATTAGCATTTTATAATAATAATTGATATTTTTCGAATTGTTCGTCGGTCAAGAAGATATACCCTTTTTCGATTAGCTCTTTATCTAAATGCTCTTTGGCTGCGTCCAATGAATGAAAGCCAGACACATTTAAAACACGACGCCAATCAATACCATTGTATGATTTCCATACCATAAATCCACCAGAACCACCTATATAATGACGAATGTAAGCCTGCTCATACCAATTCATAGCGGGAATCAGAATGATTCGTTTATACGGTGAAAGATACTTCTCATTTATCTTCGTAATAAAAAATCAGTTAACGTTTTTCTTGCTCTTACCAGCAGTATCCGTAGGAACAACAAACTTGTCTTCCGAAGATTTTGTTTTCTTTGCTGGCATATCATAAACAAGCACCGGCATAGAACTAACATTTGCGTAATACTTCTCTTGTTGTTCGACAAGTTTTTGAATTGTCTTTTCTTCCCTATTATATTCTTTTAGATATATAGTCAAAAGAAACGCGAATACACAAACAATAAATAACGCTAATGCGAGGAATAATGCTGTTCCGATTGTCATTTGTCTTTCTCACTTTCTAAATATTTGTCAAACAGTTTTCTTGCTTTTTCAGAAACTTGTGCTGCTTTTTCTTGCGCTTTTGATGCCTGAACTAATAACTTCATATCACCAAGTTTTTCGATTGATGAAACGAATAGGGAAGTTTTAGTTAATAAGTCCATTGAATAAATGCTAAATTAGCAATAGATACTTTTCTACCTCGTCTGCATATTTAGCATAATATGGATTTCCTGTTTTATTGGCTTCAATAATTTTTTGAACTGAAACTTTCTCATATCCGCCTTTGATATTTTGTGCAACATATTTTTTAAACGCTAATGCTAAATTGCCTGCCACATTTAATCCACGTTTTTCATATTCTTTTATAACGCAAAATGAAAGCAGTCTTGCGTGTCCTGCTTTGATTTCACAATCATAATAATCAACTTTAACAACAAAATCATCATCAATAATTCTATACCAATCATCGGTATCACTATCTTTTTCGTAAGATTTAAACATCGATTACCCTCACTGGATTACCAATCACATATTCATTATTTATGATAGCACACGAAGCACAATTTGCGAAAATAATATCATTAATTACTTTAACCCCCGCCCCTGAATGAATGTGGCCGAAACAATGAACCTTCAAGTTTTTTAACTGTTGAATGCGTTTTACAAGCATTTCACAACCAGGATTGCGAATAATCTCTTCTCCAAACCAAACTTCTCCTGTTCGAACTTCATCAAGTATTTCATATGGCGGACCGTGTGTTATGAGCACGCTAACGTCATCGTGTATAGCATTCCACTTCCTTGCAATCTCTTCACCTCGCGAAGCCATAAACGAATAATTTCCGTATGTCGGAGTCCAAGGCGAACCATAAAACTTCACACCATCAATAATAACTTCATTGTCTTCGAGATATGTTATTCCATTATCTACTAAATAGCCAATAGCTTCATCACGAGAATCTGATTTATGTTCGAACGCATCATGATTACCAAAAATTGCAATTTTATTCTTATGTGGTAATGCCCCCATCCATTGAGCAAAATCATACATTACAGACAATTGACCACTCGTAGTAATATCTCCACAGCACACTGCTACATCACCATCTGGCACAACAACGCGCCGATGATATGTATGGGTATCTGAAAAACAACATAATCTCATCTTACTAAATATCCTAATATAGTCTTGGGTACTGGACTCGAACCAGTGGCCTCGCCGACCCAAACGGCGCGCAATACCAGACTTTGCTAACCCAAGATTAAAAACTCACCCAGCATTTTTACATACTGGGTGAGCAGACCAACGAACAACACAACTAACAACAAGGAAACAAACTATGAAAAGAACGAACTAAACTTTTGGAAGATTTAGTTTTGTTGCCGAGACAAACCATTGATATAATGTTTCGAATGATTGAACTGGGCAGAAAAACAAGTTTTGAAGGAATGCTTCGAGATATTTCATCTTATTTGACATGAACGGTGTTTTATCAATGAATAGTGATTTTACTGTTAATGCAACACCGAGACAGCCACCAACTAGAAAATATAACCCTGTGTGAAACAATACTCCGAATGCACCACCAAGAACAACTACTGCATGACCAAGCAACCAAGGAATTGGCTTTGAACGATCGACCATGAAAAACACATAAACTGCGTATAATGCAAGGAAAACGAAGTGAAGTAGGTTAGGCATTTGATTAACTCCCTTTGTTATCTGGTAAAATCCAGATTACTTTGGAATACAAAATTATGCCTATGTTATTGCCCTTTATTAAAGAAGGCTTTGATACATTTCAAAATGTCATCATCGTTATCTATTGTAGCAACATTTACCTGATCGTTATCCCCGAAGTCTTTTTCAAGATAGCGAGGAAAATCACCACTACCACCATTAGTTTTTGTTTCACCGAAGTTAACCACATTACAATTTGGAAGAATACGCTCATTCAACAATCTTCCGCATAGCTGATTGTCGCCATCTGAAAAATTATCACCATCTCCAAAATTGAATACATAAGAATTATATTCAGAAAACGGAAACTCGTTTTCAAGAAGATCGGCAATAATCTTATATGCAGATGAGATTTGTGTTCCACCTGACGAATTGATTGAGAAAAACTGCTCACGCTCAACTATCTTGGCAGAAGTATCATGAACAATAAATACACTTTCCATGTCTTTATATGTTCTACTAAGAATTAGATCAATCCAAAAGCATATCTTTTGTGCACGCTTTCGGGCTTCATCTGTCATTGACCCAGACACATCTATTGTGTATAGACACACCGCATTGATTTCTGGCTTCGGCTGAATTGATGAAGACTTATATCGAAAATCACCTCTCTGTGGAATTACAATCGGATTAGAAGGATTATACATTCCAGTTGAGATCTGGCGTTTTAATGCTTCTTTATACGAGCGTTTAAAATGACGCATACCGTCATTGCCAACCCTATTGACTTCATTCCATTTTGCTTTTTCTGATGAAGCCGAACCTTTACCTTTTGGTTCAAGGTCAGGAAGTTGAAGTTCTTCTCGGATCATATCTACAAGTTCATCTCTGTCAAATTCGACGAACATATGATCGCCATCACCTTCGCCAGCTTCACCTTGTCCGGGCTTTCCTTTGCCCGGTCCCATTGGATCTCCGGGTTCCCCATTGCCCATCCCGCTACCACCACCTTGACCACCGAATGAAAATCTTGGAAGATCAATGCTTGCAAGGGGCACTTTAATAATTTTTCCTGAAACTTGTGCCGTCATGGCGTCTGACGTAGCAAACTTTTTTAGATCTTTACGGACCTTACCTTTGACAATAGAATGAAACCGATCAACATCATTACCAATTTTCATAATGTCATCCTTGTTATGGAACCATTTTTATGCCAGTTTTTGGATCAACCGGTGTTAACCAAAGCATAAAAGAAACGAATGCAAGTCCGCTAATGGCTATTAGAATGTAATGTAGCATCTGATTACCTAATACCATAATAATCACGGCTCGCCCGTCCGTCAAGCCTGACACTCACCTACATCAGCAACGAGTATTTGTCCCATTGCTCTTGTGTTAGAAACACATAACCTAATTTAACCAATTCCTTATCATATAATTTTTTGCCTTCATCCAACGATGAAAACTTTATGCTCTTAGGTCCCGCACCATAATATTTAGAGCCATACATTTCATTTGGGTTATATGCGACCCACGCGCTCCAAGTATCACTATTATCTCTTAGATACCATCTAACAAAAATGATTATTTCTGGAACATCACCCGTATATGGAAGCCAAGGTGATAGTAAGTTTTCTTTATCCATAATTACACTAATATCTTGTATTTGTCAAACTGCTCTTCTGATGAACACAATATGTATCCATCTTTTTCTAACTCTCTATCAATTCTTTGCCGGCTAAATGAAACACTGTAATTATCTTGCCATCTTACACATTCTGCACGAAGATCATTATCCAATGATAGTCTATAATTCACTGTATAATGATCATGTATTTCAATACGCCAAGGCGATAGGATATAATCTGTTTTCATAATAATAACATTTGTTCTTCTGTCAAAAGAATATAACCTTTATTCACAAGCAATGTATCCATACTTGTCATCGCGCCTTCTTTTGTGTCAAAATATCTTTGCTTCTCAGTATAAAATGAATGCGTCCATTCTTTACCTATTGTTTGATACACCACACAAACAAAACTATAATTTTCTAAATTGCGTCTGCGATGATATCCATCTATCGAACTATATGGAGTGAGGTATCTGGATTTGTCCATTTTATATTAACAATGCTTGTTCTTCTGTCAAAATGACATAACCAAGTTTAATTAGATTCTTGTCTAAATCTACCATTGCTTCTCGTAATGAATAATATTGTTTATGTCTACAAGGTGTTATAAACCAGTATTTTCCTATGTCAAACTTTGTCGAATATAATATATGCCCATCATATATTGGATCTAATTCTTTTCCTGATAAAAACCTACGAATATATCTATGCGTATCGAGTTTTTTATCAAGTGAAAATTGAACTTTTTCATATGGCAACAAGTATTTAGAATGACTCATTCGTTTCAATAACCCTTTTCAATTCAGTCTTTGCCAACCATTCTTTTTGCCAAGATTTTGTTTCTTCAATGTATTGTAATGCTTCTTCTTTTGAATCGAAGTGTTTCGTTCTGGCAGTTCGATCGTCAAGATCATTTGTTATATTGCCAAGACTATCTGGAAGCCAACATATAAAATATACTTTATAGTAAGTTTTAGTATCCATAGTATTTTGCTTCTTTCCCCATAACTATGTAATCACTCATATGTGATAATGCTTCGTCTAACCCAATACAGCCGTCTATTTCATCACCAACTTCACCACCCCATTTTGTTTCACCATCAATATCTAATCGAAGATATCCAGAACGATATCTAATATAGATATCATGATCATCAATTGTTTTTCCTTCCCATTGTGATGGGCAACCCAAGCAAGTTTGTTTTATTATTTTTATCTTATAAACATAATGTTTCTTTATATAGTTTTTCATAATCTTTTCCGAATACCTTTCTCGCTTCACTAATCAATAATTCCAAAAACTTTTCTTCATCTTTTGGTTTCGCCACGGCGTGCTTATTTTTAGTTATATACTCAATGAACTGCTCTTGTTCAATAATAAATCTGAACACGGCTCCAACCGCGAATATATTTTTTGGTTCTTGAAGATTGGCGCGAAACTGTTCTAATGAAACTTTTCGATTATAAAAATATGTTTCTCGATGAAGAACTATATCGATAGGGTTTGCTCCACCTTGTTTCATTTGTGTTTTGGGCAGATTGCTTTGATTACTTTGGCGTCTTCCATATCAAGTTTCCAGCCAGCGTTTTTCATTGTTTTAATCATATCGCTCCAAGTTTCTGAAAATTGATCGAAACCTACTTGTTGAAGTTGCTTACAGCCTTCGTGATCGCATACAAAATTAATCCATACTGCCATTTTATTTTTCCCTTAGATATGCTTTTGCTACCATTATTTGTCCAAGCAATTCGCCAACCAGTCTTTCGATCTCATCGTAATTTTTAGATTGATTTTTTGTCCAATCATTATCACAATAACATGAGGTTTGTCTGCTTTTTTCTTGAAACTTTTTCAGATCTTCTTGAAGACCTATCAAGTATAGATTTGCATTATCACGAGTCAATCCTTCTTCCATCTTATACTCCAAGGTATTCGTTTAGCATGATATCAATTTGAGATTTTACATCTGGATCGCTAATCAATGCTGGTGGTAAATCATAACTTTGAAAGGGGTTCATCCATAAATATATTGCAGAATGAAAATTATAATCAACTATTCTTTTCCAATTACTTGGAATATCAAAATTAGGATTTATTCTTTTGTTTGCATAGCATTGTGCTAAGTATGCTGCTTTTTCATAATTGGCACGGAACAAAAACGGGAAGGGTAAAAAATATAGGAATGAATAAAATATATTTTTGTTTCTTTGAATCACATGAACAATTTCATGTAATACGCGTGCTGGGTCTTGTTCTACTTGTTCAAGTGATACTACATAAATAGTATTTCCAATTGTTGTCCAATAATTTGTCATGAATGCGTTTGTTTGCCAAAACATTATTGTTGCAATAGCTTTCATGAACCATGAAGACTTCTTTTCTATTATATTTACCTGTGGGTAATGTTTTTTTATAACACTAACTATTGATGCCATATTATTTACTCCATTCGCTTATTATTTTTGGTCGATGAACACATGGCATTTTGCATGGCTCATCCATATCTGCATCAAGGCAGACTTCATATTTATAACATATATCACATATCCAATCACCATTGATTGTTTGTGCGTGTTTTATATATTTGCTACCGTGTTTGCAATCTTTGCACGGGCAATAATTACAATAACTCATAGGCTTCTTACTTTAAGATTGCTAATCTTTCTACATTAGAAAACTTTTTTAGATCTTCTAAATCAATTTTAAATCTTGGTATTTTATTTATAGTATAACAGTCTTCAATATATGGCATTTCACTATTTTCTAATTCATATCTAATATATGGTAGCATTTGCTCATATACATGAGATCTTTCGTGTGGTGGATATTTTCCTGAATATGATGATACAATAAAATCATCTACAACAATTTCTTTTTTGCCTGCTTTTATTGCGCATTTTGTATTGTCGAATATGTTTTTCCACATAACACTAATAAAATTAGCGACAAACTTGTCATCTATATAAGCGAACTCATATTTAGTTTCTGAGAATATCTTTATTAATTCAATTTTAGCGTCTTTTTTTTCCACCATTTATCCTAATATAAAAAATATTTTGCTGTCTTTAACGCACAATTTATATAATTTATGTTTTGGTAATTTAGATTTTTTTACAATAGCATTAATAATTGCCATTGCAATCTTCAACTCTTCGTCTTGAAGAAAAAAATTAGTCGTTTTATATTGTAGTGTTTTTTCTTTATTATGTGGATATTCAAGATTTGGGTTATAACAAACGGCTTCAATTATCAATGATTTACCACGAACAAACTCTAAATTAAGCACACGATATTCGAAGCGTTGCTTCTGATATCGGCATTCACCTGATGATGCTGTGCTCGTTAAGTTCATAACACTATGCCGTTTTATTGTTAGTAGTTAGTAGTCCAAGTAGAACTATTAATAAATATTGGTATGAGGGCTGAACCAGTTGTTGATGCTGATGAATACATCATTGGTTTGGGGACATCTTCTTTATCTTCATCCTCATCATCATCCCCGCTCTCTTCTGAAACTTGTTTTGTATCCGAGTTTTGTCTAAAAATATCTATATAGTCTTTATATCTTGGTTGTATCGGATCTTCTTGTTTTCGCTCTGGTCTTGGCGCTGTGCGATCATAAAATTTATATCTTGCTAATCCGTCTTCTGAAAATGTAAGTATAGATGATGATCGTGTGCAATATGTTATATCTTTTTTAGGTTTTAATCTAATACCGTATTCTCTGTTCGCAAGGGTTGTTTTCAACAACTTATAGTATTCAAGCCAAGGCTTGTCTTTTACCGGATCAAGTTTTGAGTGAATATATTGATTTTTTCTTGGTGATGTATTGAATACCATATCATTCGATATTGTATGAACTCCATTATTTAATTCTTTTATTACAACCGAATGCAATATATATGATTGTGCAAGGAATATTTTGTTTTGATTTCCGAAAACTAAATTAAATCCGTTATATATCGAAGGATCGATACTTTCTACAAACTCAATAAGATCATTAAGTGATGTAGATTTCAATGCTTCCATTACAATTTTACCACGAGTTTCTAATTTATCGTTAGTTGTTCCTTGATTCGTAATTGCGACGAATAACGAATGACCATTAACCGCGAGCCAAGTTCCACCTTTTAAATCATCCCGACCACCCATAATCAGTGGATCTGTTGATAGTAATTGAACTCCTGATGATGGACGACCAATATCCTCATCGCGATTTGATGCAATAACAAGTGGGAAGCTTTTATAGTGATGATTGATTACTATGATGGAACACATTGTATTAGTATTATCCTCGTGTTGCCTTGATTACTTTGTCTTTTTCAATAAAAAGATTAACTCTATCTCCACGATGCTCTGCTGTATATGGTTTTTTCTCTTCTACCACTCTAACATCATTTACGCCATTTAGTTTTAGCGTTCGAACGGCTTGCTCTTCTGTCATACCAATGATATGATCAATTACATCATCGTGCGTTGCTTGAATTGTCGGTGTATGTTTCATTTTATTTATCCTATGCTGCTCGTTTTAATACCATATTAGCTCTACTTGGTTTAAGTTTTTGTAAATGAGTTTTTACTTTACCAAGAAAATAATCTCTTTCTTTAAGACCTTCAATATTTTTAGTTGCTTCCAATATCGATACCATAACTGGTATATTCAATTTATCAAAAGCAATGACACGAAAAATATCATCAATAATTGATGTCTTTTTCTCTTCAATCATTTTATTCAATTTATCAAAAACAAAATCAGTTGCCTGTGCTGTTTTGTTATATTTTAATAAATCATTGACTTTATCGAAAAATGCTTCCCGCTCTTTATACGCTGGACTACCATAATATCCGTGATTATTATAATCCGATTGCGTATATGTGTTTTGTGGTGGTGTGTATGGTGCAGTATATGCAGTCTGTTGTGTTTTACTTGACTTATTCGTCTCAACATTTGAATAAGGATAGGTAGCGTTAGACAACTCTTTTATATTCAAAACAAAAAAATTGTATATAATATCTTCTATCTCTTTCGACCACTCTATAATTCCGGTTGCTTCATTTACTCTTTCGCCCGTGATATAGTCTTTTATATCAAAAGCATAAAATTGAATCCGTCTATTTATTGCATCCACATGAACATAAAACTCTTCATTAGTGTAATATTTACACCAAGGCATTGGAAGTGATTTTAGTTTATTTCCATAGACAATGAACTTTTTGTTTTCGTCGAAGAAAAAATAATTTACATCTCTCTTTGGATTTGATTTTATTTGATCGAGAAAGGTATAGATCTTATTAATAGTAGTGTAGTCGCTTGTTGGTAATGTCATTTTAATTTAACTCTGGGTTTCCGTCTGGTTTTTTGACAACAATGATTTCTGCTAATTCTTCTTTTGTTTCTTCTAAAACTTCTTCCTTCACTTCCGAAGAATGCTCCTCTTTTTGCATTGGTGGAACCAATCGTAAATGGGATACTGTTTTTGGTTTCTTTGTTGTTAGCCCAACATTTTCAGTTGATATGATATTGCTTGCAGTCCAAGACAAAACAAAATTGGCATCGCTTCCCGCAACAATGATAGAAAAAAACGGTATCTTGTTTTCAGTGAGCGCGCCCGACAACGCCTCTCTTACTTTATCTACGGTTGTGGCATTATGGGAATTGACAAGAACTCCAAACAATGCTGATGGACTATTGTGATCTGCGAGAATATGTGTTGTGCTAAATGGCATAACACCATATCCGCATCTAAAAAATATTGCAACAATTTTATCTATTGATGCATCCGCTGGTAATGACATAATAACTGCGCAGGTGTTTTTCATTTTAATTTTCTAATTTTTCTTCTGTTGTTTCAGTTTCTGGTTTTAGCATTTTTAGATATGGAACTTCTCGTTTTATCTTTGGTTTTCTTGTTAGTATTATATTAGAACGCGTCATTATCATAAAATGACCATCTGAATAAAACATTGAATGATATTTCGTGCAACTTAATAATTCTTTTATTTCTTTACTACATTTAGTCGCATTTTCTTCGTTGTATTCTAATTTATTTTCCAGTAAGAATTGGATCACATATGATGGTGAGTTAGATTGATCTTCAATAAAAAGGCTTCTTGATACTTTATATCCACCTTTAACTAAGGCTGTAATAGCCTTGTCTGCATAACTTTCTAACAAAAATGTTATTGTAAGTTTTATATTCATTTTTATTTTTCCTCAACAATACAGGACGATTTCAATCCATCCAATACTGCAACTGAATCACATCCATATATGCCAGCCGCATATATAGGGTTTTCTTCAATAATTGCATACTTATCTTTATCATATCTTCCGAGATCAATTACAAAACTATCAACACATTGAACTCTTTCGTCTTTTAAGAGTTTATTTGTAAATGACACAACATCATTAAAATTGTTTTGGTAATTCTTTGTAAGATTGAACTCTGCCGGTTGTTTTGAGATCTGCATTTGTTTTGTATGAAGCCAATAACAAGAACAAGATATTACTTCTCTGTTCTTTACAACGCATCTGTATTCAGAAGTAAAACTCATAACATCTGATATTAAAACTGGCACCCTATCACTCAATGATGAGTTTAATTCTTTACCAGATCCATATACTTTTGCTGTAAAAACTTTATCATCTGCTGGTTTTATGAACTTTTCTGTTTCCACTAATCTTGCTTCACCTAAATTAGTAAAAATAACTTTTCTACTAACATATTCTTCTGGAAGTTTTGCGAGCCAATTTAGTGGATTACGAATAAGTTTCCAGCCCATTTGCTCTGCAATTGTTTCGCAAAACAACCATTCACCATATACGGCTCCAACTAATCCTTTACTTTTTAGATAGTCTGGAACTCGCCAGCTATCACTATATACTGACCAGCCAAGCGCCTGTGCAGTATTGATTAGTGTTCTGGTTTCAGACTTTATATTTGGTGTTGTGATTAGAAGCATTGTTATACCAAGTGAGAAAAGACCGGCGAACTCCAAACTAACTTTTCCATTGCAGCTTTATCGAGATATCGTGTTTTAATTGGATCTTGAATGAAGCTTAGAATATCGCCACCAGCATAACAATGATATGATTTAGACTGATTACTAATTGAAACACTACGAACCGGATTTCCATCAACGAAGTGAAGCGCCGCGTGATCATCAATAGCGTATCCACTTTTGATATTGTTATCAAGCATTTCTTTTTCGTATGCTTCTCTTCGCATTTTTGAACTATAATGCGGGCAATTGCTATATGGCAAAATACCAAGACAAGGCATTACGCTGAGTTTTCCGGGCACGCTATCAGTAAT
>Ga0265338_10001270_pt1 | contig 41574 bp, 41 predicted proteins | sample 42126metaG_FD_193579 | JGI IMG/M metagenome (GOLD analysis project Ga0265338, IMG submission 193579) | Rhizosphere microbial communities from Carex aquatilis grown in University of Washington, Seatle, WA, United States - 4-21-26 metaG | ecosystem: Host-associated > Plants > Roots > Rhizosphere... | reverse complement strand
AAACGGCGTTAAGCGCGTCGTGACCTGGGACTGCGGTTACGCGGCGCCGACGGCGCGAATGCAATACACCGCCGGATCGTTCGCCGATACGCTGACGGATTGGTTCGCCTGGATCCTGCGGCCCGGCCGCCACGATGAACGCCCCGAGGGCGTATTTCCCCCTCATGCAAGCTTTGTCAAACATACGCCAGAAACCGTTCTCGAATTCGTCGTCGAACCCGCCGCCCGCGCCGTCTTGCGCGTCGCCTCCGCCGCCCGGAAACTCCAGCGCGGGCGCGTCCAGGCTTACCTGGCCTATTTGTTGGTTGGCCTGGCTGCCGTCGGCGCCCTGGCGCTGCTCGGAGGAGGCGATTGAACGCCGCCGAACTGTTCTCACGCGCAATCGTGAGCAAGCGAAAATGTACCTGAACCTCATACAAATTGCCGAATCGTTTGGCGTTTCCGAGCACGTCGTTGAAGACTGGGTTCGCGACGAAAGCATGCCCTGCACCACGGATCGCGACCGCTTGCTATTCGACAGGGCCGAGGTCGTCGAATGGGCGGCCACGCGCGGACTTGCGACACGCGCCGGATTTCTCACGCCGGACACTCCCGCTTTTCCCACTGGTTGTCACATCGAATTCCTGCTTCGGGCCGGCGGCATCTGGCGCGACCTGCCCGCCGCAAGCGTCATCGACACGTTGGCAAAAGTCGTTTCCGCTTTGCCTGGCGCCACCGCCCCCATCCGGCAACTGCTGGGCCAGCGCTTGCGAACCCCGGGCGGCGTGACGTGGGCTCCCATCGGCGGTGGATTCGCTTTGCCCCACCCGGCCGCCAGCGTTGCCCTCGGACGCGATTCCGGGACCGTCGCGCTTCTGCTCCTCCGCGACCCGCTCCCGCAAGCCCCCACGCCCGACGGCGTGCCGGTCACATGCCTGTTCTTTTTCATCGCGCCCTCGCCCCGCGCGCACCTGGATCTGCTTGGGCGTCTGAGCCGCGGCCTTGCCCAGGACGACCTGCGTGAAATCATTGTCAATAACGCGGGCGACGCCGCAATCCTGGCCGCCATCGCCCGCATGGACGCCGCCGCGACCCGTGCGAGCGTTCCAGAGGTAAAACGGCCGCGCGGAGGCGCCTCATGACGCTGCTATTGGATTTCCTTCTTCGACTCGCCTTGTGGCTGGCGCTGGCGCCGTTGTTGCCCGGCATCATCAACAAAGTCAAAGCGTGGGTCGCTGGCCGCCGCGGTCCGCCCGTTTTCCAATTGTATTACGACCTTGCCAAGCTCTGGCAAAAAGGCGTCGCGTTAAGCGTCCTCGCATCGCCAGGATTTGTCGCCGGCCCCGCCATCGCGTGGGTCGCCTTGACCGCCGCCGCGCTCCTAATGCCGTTCGGGCCCGCGGGCGCGATGGTCAGTTTTCATGGCGACGTGCTGGTCCTGATCTATTTGCTGGCGCTGGCGCGTTTTTGCACGGCATGGGCGGCGTTGGAAACCGGCTCCGCCTTTGAAGGAATGGGCGCGGCGCGCGAAGTCAGCTACGCCGTCCTGACGGAAGCGGCCGTGATCGCCGCGGCGCTCTCGCTATGCGTGCAGACGGGAAGCGTTTCGCTCGCCGCCATGCTCGCCCCAACCGGCGGCGCCGGCGCTATCCTGCTCGCGGCGGGATTGTTCCTGGTGTTGCTCGCTGAGAATTGCCGCGTGCCCTTCGACGATCCCACGACCCATCTGGAACTGACAATGGTCCACGAAGCGATGATTCTCGACCACAGCGGCCCGCCGCTGGCGATAATCCTGCATGGCGCATCGATCAAATTGCTGCTGTTTTCTCTATTCTTGACTGAGGCGGTCCTGCCCGTCGGCAACCTGCCGGCGCCTCTTGCCGCCGCCGCCCTGGTCGCCGGCGTGCTGGCCGTGACCATCGGCGTCGGCCTTGTTGAGTCCCTCCTGGCGCGCCTGGCCTTTCGCCGCGTGCCGCTGCTGCTGACGACGGCGTTTCTGCTGTGCCTGTTTTCCCTCTTGACAGCCTGGAAAGGAGGCGCGCCGTGAACGAAAATGGAAACCTGTTGATTGGCCTGGCAATGGGCCTGAACCTCGTCGCGCTCGGCAGCGGCCGCCTGCCAACCCTCATCCGCACGATCGCCCTTCAGGGCGTCGCCATTGGCGTGATGCCGCTGATGATCGAACGCGATTTCAACTGGCGCGTGTGCTTGGTTGCCGCGGCCACCGTCGCCGGCAAGGGCCTGGTCATACCGGGCCTGTTGCGACGCGCCATGCGCACGGCGAACATCGATCGCGAAATCGAGCCGTACATTGGATTTGTGCCTTCGCTTCTGCTAGGCGCCGGCGGCGCCATCGCGGCTGTGGCGTTGGCGAGCATGCTGCCGCTGCTGCCCGAGCACGCAGGATCGCTTTTGGCGCCCGGCGCCATCGCCTCGGTCTTGACCGGTTTTGTCTTGCTCATTGGCCGCACAAAAGCCATCTCGCAGGTTTGCGGTTATCTGATTTTGGAGAACGGGATTTATTTGTTTGGGCTGTTGTTGCTGCGCGCCATGCCGCTCCTCGTCGAGGCCGGCATCCTGCTGGATCTCACTGTCGCCGTCTTCGTCATCGGCATCATCGTCGACCGGATTCAACGCGCCTTTGATTCGCTTGACACTCGAAAATTGACCGCGCTAAGGGAATGAAAGGACTCCTCCTGATAATTGTCCCGCTTGCGGGAGCCGCGCTGGCCGCTGTCTGGCCGAGCGATCGCACCCGGCCGTGGCTGCTCCCGGCGGTGGGGTTGGTCCACGCAACCTTGTGTTTCGCGATGCTGCTCAATCCGCCAGCCGTCGCGCCCGGCGCGTGGCTTGGCTTCGATGCGCTCGCGCGCGCTGTGTTGCCGGCGGTGTCGCTGTTGTTTCTGGTTTGCGCCGTTTACGGCGTGTCGTACCTCCGCCTCAGGAGCGAACGCTCCAACCGCATCTTCGTCTCAACCCTGCTCGCCGTGCTCGGCCTCCTGAGCGCCGGCCACCAATCCCGCCATCTTGGACTGCTCTGGATCACCACCGAAGGCGTCACGCTAGCCACCGTGCCGCTGCTGCATTTCAATGGCACGGCGCGCGCCTTCGAAGCCACGTGGAAATACCTCCTCGTCGGCGGCACCGGCATTGCGCTCTCGCTCCTGGGCTCTTTTTGCCTCGGCTACGCGTCACTTCAGGGCGGCGGCGGCGGCGATTTGACCTTCACCGCCCTGGCAGCTCAAGGAACCGGCCTGTCTCACCCGTGGGTCCTGGCCGCCTGGGTTTTGCTCCTCGTCGGCTACGGAACCAAAATGGGCCTCGCGCCCATGCACACTTGGAAGCCCGATGCTTATGGCGAAGCTCCAAGCATCGTCGGCGCTATCCTCGCTGGCGGAGTCACCACCGTCGCGTTCACCGCGCTTTTGCGCGTCCGCTCCGTGGTGAGCGCCGCCGGCGCCGCTTCCACCGCCGACCGCACGCTGCTTGCCATCGGCCTATTCTCAATGCTGATCGCGGCCCTCATGCTTCTTGGCACGCGCGACTACAAACGCATGCTCGCCTACTCGAGCGTCGAACACATGGGCATCCTCAGCATCGGCGCCGCCGTCGGCGGAGCCGGAACATGGGCCGCCCTGTTTCACGTCTGGAGCAACAGTCTCACCAAAGGCGCTCTCTTCATGAGCGCGGGAAATATCCGCCGGGTCGCCGGGGGACGCACCACCGACGACGTCTCCGGCATGGCGTTGCTGACGCCACGTTCGGCGGCGATCTTCGTCGCGGGCATGTTTGCGGTGACGGCGTGCCCGCCGTTCGGCCCGTTCTTCAGCGAGCTGCGCGTCGTGCGCGCCGCGTTGGAAACCCATCACGGCGCCGCCGCCGCGATGTTTCTCGGATGTTTGTTGCTGGCGTTCTTTGGGCTCACGCGACTCGTGTTCGCAATTGTTGACGGACGTCCGCGCTCCGCGGCGCGAACCGCCGACAAGCGCCTGCATGAAACCGCCGGTGTCATCCTGCCGCCGCTGGTTCTGATGGGCATTTCGCTCTGGCTCGGCCTTTGGACTCCCGATGTCCTGCAAAACGCCTGGACCGCCGCCGTCGACCAGCTCCGTTCCTTCAAATGAGCGCGACGACTCCATTTGTCCTGCTTGCCAACGCCACGAGCGTTCCGTGGCCGGAAGTCCCTGAATGGCCCGTCGCCGATTTTGTGCGCTTGACAGCCGCCGAACTGGACCGCGGCGCCCGATTGTGCGCCTGGTTCGGCGCGCCCGAAGGCGGCAAAACCGCGCTCGTCGCCGTCATCGCCTTCGACGCTGACAACACCCTCGCCGTCGCTCGCAGCGTTCCGTTCACCGGCGCCTATCCTGCCCTCACCCCAATTCATCCGCAGGCGCACATGTTCGAGCGCGAAGTCTGGGAACAGCACGGGCTCAAGCCGGAGGGTCATCCGTGGCTCAAACCCGTCCGTCGAATCGAAGGCGATGCGCCCGGCGTCGGTGAATTCTTCCGCGTCGATGGAGGCGAAATTCACGAAGTCGCCGTCGGCCCGATTCATGCCGGCGTCATTGAGCCAGGCCATTTTCGTTTCCAATGCAACGGCGAGGAAGTGATTCACCTCGAAATCGCCCTGGGCTACCAGCATCGCGGCATCGAAAACGCCCTGCTCAACGGCCCCCATCGCGCGACCCTGAGCCAGATGGAAACCATCGGAGGCGACGCCACCATCGGACACGCCACGGCCTACGCGATGGCCCTGGAAGCGCTGGCCGGAGCGGAAGCCCCCTTGCGCGCGCAATGGCTTCGCGCCCTCGCGCTCGAATTGGAGCGCCTCGCCAATCACACCGGCGACATCGGCGCCCTTGCCGGCGACGTCGCGTTCCTGCCGACCTCCGCCGCATGCGGCAAGATTCGTGGCGATTTTCTGAACCTCACGGCCTTGCTCTGCGGCAGTCGCTTCGGGCGCGGCCTGGTCCGTCCCGGCGGCTGCCGCTACGACCTGGACGCCTCGCGCTCCGATCAATTGTTGACAAAACTCCGCGCCGCCCTCGCAGACGCCGCCGACGCCGCCGCCTGGTTCTGGGAGGCCAACTCCGTCCGCGCGCGTTTCGAGGGAATCGGCCCGGTGCCCACCGAGCAGGCGACCGCCATCGGCCTGGTCGGCGTGGCCGCGCGCGCATCCGGCCTCGTTCGCGATGTCCGCTTCGATCACCCGGCCGGCTGGCATCGTTTCGCACAGGTCCCCGTCGCCGTCTGGCCCGGCGGCGACGTGTTCGCCCGCGCCCGTGTGCGCTCGCTGGAAATTCAACGATCCGGAAAATTTCTGGAGGAACAGATGGGCCTGCCGCCGGACGGCGAAACCAAGGCCGAATCCGGCGCGCTCGCCGCCAACTCGCTCGCTGTTGCCTTGACAGAGGGTTGGCGCGGCGAAATCTGCCATGTCGCCCTCACCAACGCCGACGGCCGTTTTCGCCGCTACAAAATCATCGACCCTTCCTTCCACAATTGGACCGGCCTGGCGCTGGCCCTGCGCGGCCAGGCCATCTCCGATTTCCCCATCTGCAACAAAAGCTTTAATCTCTCCTACTCCGCCTTCGACCTCTGATTATGTTCGCTTTTGACGCCATTCGCCATCGCCTCCAACGCGGCCTTCAGACCATCACCTTTCCCGACGCTCCCGCCCCGGCGCTCCCCGACCGCCACGGCGGCGCCCTCCGCGTCGACGCCTCCAAATGCGCCGATCAGTGCGTCGCCTGCGTCGAAGTCTGCCCCACCCACGCGATCTCCCGGCCGCCCGGCCAGCCCGTTTCGCTCGATCTGGGGAAATGCATTTTCTGCGCCGCCTGCGTCGAAATCTGCCCCACGCACGCCATCACGCAGACCGGCGACTATCGCCTTGCCGCGCGGCGCCGCGAAGATCTGGCGCTCGGCAAACCCGGCGAAGAAGAAGTCCGTTTAGCCGCCGCCCTCGACAAGAAAATGCGCCAGCTCTTTGGACGTTCCCTCCGTTTGCGCGTCGTCAGCGCCGGCGGTTGTGGCGGCTGCGAAGCCGACACCAACGTCCTGGGCACGATAGGCTGGGACCTCAGCCGATTTGGCATCCAGTACGTCGCCTCGCCCCGCCATGCCGACGGACTGCTCGTCACCGGATGCGTTTCGCGCAACATGCAATTGGCGCTCAAAAAAGCCTGGGACGCCACGCCCGAGCCGAGGATTGTCATCGCCGTCGGCGCCTGCGCCATTGCCGGCGGACCCTACATCGATCACCCGGAAACTCTCAATGGCGCCGCATCCGTCGTCCCCGTCGATCTTTTCATACCCGGATGCCCGCCCCATCCCCTCACCATCCTCGACGGCCTCCTTCGTCTCCTCGGCCGCCTTCCCGAACGCACCCAGACCCGGTAGCGGCAACCCGTCCATCCTTCCTCCCCCCCCAACGCAGGCCCGACCGCATTTTAGCGGGAAATTCAACACCCTGATTTGCCCATTTCAAGGAACGGCCCTAAACGCCCTATGGGAGAATATATGTTGGCATTCCCAACACATCAAGCGCCAACGTCGGGCGATTCAAAGACCCAGTCGCATCGGGCCCGCCGCACGCCAAAAAGATGACAATATCATTGACCGCTTCCAACCCCTGGCGAAGTTCAACCACAAATGGACGCGAATGGACACGAAATCGGGGCGAATGCACCCGCAAAATGCTCGCGTGAATTTTTGTGCGACTGAGCGCGACTGAGCACGACTCATCGCGACTGGGCGCGACTGGGCGGGACGTTGTTGTCCCTCAAATCGTCGTTAAATCGATGTTTCCGCCCTTGAGGATTCAACGTTTACGGTTTGAGGTTTGAAGGGAAAAGGAGTCATAAACCCCAACCCGAAGTTGAAGCAATGGACGATCCCTGGTTTCCCGATTTCAAAGAACAGGCCCGCCGGACACCCGGCAGGCGCGGGCGATCCACCGTCGCCAAGGCTGTGGTGGACAGGTCCACCTTCGCCGAGGCTACGGCGGACAGGCGCAGCCCGCGGAAGGGAACGTAGCGCTTGATTCGCCCCTGTCAAGGGACCATAACGGGAGAACTCCTTCACCGCAAAAGCTGATCAGAGAAAGAGTTCATTTGTGCCGAAGTACGGATTGACCCCTCGGACGAGTCGTCAAGCGCCAGAGCCTGCGGGGTCGTGTTGGCACCTCGTTCGCGACTTAAACTGCTCCTGCATCGCGAAGTTGCTTTAAGAAGCTTGCAAACTCCCGAAGGGTCGCCAAGTCCGATTCCTCAAGGCCGTCCGGATCAAAATGCATAACGTCATTACGAATTTCCCGAATCTTGTCCAACCGTTTGATGAACTCGACGCGGTCAATTTCGATCTTAAGTTTTGACCAGCCGTCCGCTGTCTGTATCAAACGAATATACTCGCCAAAGGTAAGGTCCGCAACGCTTTGGATTTCCCTCCCATCGTCCCCAGGGACTTTGGCCGCTTTCAGATCAGTTGCATCGAATTTGCCGTGAAGCATACGTCTCAGCCCATTCTCGATCTCTCCTACGAGTAAGAACGGCTCCGCGAGCTTTTGGAATTGCTCGTTAAAGTCGCTCGCGGTCACAATGCCACTAATCTGTTGGTCGCGGGCCCGGACTAGGACATAATCTCGGCTTGCCGTAAAAGAAATTGCGGCAAACAGTGATTCCTCGCTCGAGATGATCTGCGGCGGCTCCATGCAATCTCTAGCAACAGCGCAGGGTCGCTTTAATGCGAGGCGAGAACCAATCAATTTCCAGCTTACAACTCCCTTTACATCGCGCGAGCCGGTCATCACAGGCAGTTGGGAATAATCGTGCGACAGCATAAGCGTGATAATTTCCTGCAGCGTACTGTCAGGTTTAACGGACAATGGAGGCTTATTCGCTGCTGCCAAACGCCCAACGCGATAGGTTGGATCCAAATCCGGTGAACGGTTTGGCCTTTCGTCTTCGCTTTCAGGCACTGCTACCTTAAAGCCGATTTCATCATCGATGTACTGGAATTCGAAGTCGGGATCCGTAGCGACCTTATGCTCAGCAAGTCGGTTCCGAATGTGTCGGACAACCCGACCACCACGTCTTTCGGCATTGAACCATAGGAGAAATGATCGCACCGTCGCTTTCGGGGGAGCGACCCCCTTTCGCAAGAGTTGTGCTATTTCGCTGAGTTTGTCGCCTTCGGAAGACATGCGCGCAGAGTACGATCCACTTCGACCTGCGGCAACAACGTTCTGCTGGACACAAATGTTCTGCGGGACGGCGCCGCAAGGCGGAGACCAATCATGTGCCGGTGTCACGCCGGTGCCGATGCCTTTTATGCGCGACCCCAATGCCCTATACCGGGCGTAATAAAAGATCGCCTGGCGCGCTTCCGACTCAATAAACGAACACCAGCGCCGCAGCAGAATTTGCATCGTCGACCATTTCGCTAAATGCCCGATTCGTTGTTGTGTGCGGACTTTTCAGTTTTCCGCTGATTTGAGGAATCGATTCCAGAAACGCACTCACAAACGAGCTTTTTAGCGCATAATTGACATTCTGCGGCAAAGAGCCAGTCCGCTCCAGGGTCTTAACGTCGTCAAGCCTCATGCTGATTACTCCGATTACGTCCCCACTTAAATCAATAAGCGGACCGCCAGAATTGCCCGGTTGAACGGTCACGCTCGTCTGAAAGTACCGAGGATCGTCCTGTATACCCGCAGCGCTGTTCACATCACCTCTCGTAAGTTTCGGCTGAACGCCCTGCACCTCAATATTTGGGAATCCGATCGTGAAGACCGAATCTCCCAATTTGACATTTCGACTCGACCTGATACTAAGCGGATGAAATTGTCCAAGCACCTTAAGCAGAGCGATGTCGTTAGCCGGATCAACTTTCTCCAAGGTCGCACGTAGGACACCGGCCACCGTCTTGACATCGATGCGGGTGGCGCCCTCAACAACGTGGAAATCTGTCAACAAATATCCGTCGTCAGTAATGAAGAAGCCGGAGCCCGTCGCCTTAAGACCCGAGGCCGTCTCCATGTGTGAACCGTCGTTACCACCGTGCTTGATTTTCGCCTTCGGGGTGAATTCGACGGCTAATCGTTGGCCTTCGGCAATTTCGCCTCGAGTCATTTGTTGCTCGAGAGATACACGGGACAGAATGGCATTCGTCGCACCGTACGCCGCAGCCAGATTCGCCCATTTGTATGCTTCAACCAGGTTCTTGGGGACTCCCAACCCAAAGAAGTAAAAGCTGGACAGAGCTTCCTGGGCACTAGCACACCCTTGTTCGGCTGATCTCTTGTGCCACCTTACCGCTTCCAAGATGTCTTTGGCAACCCCTCTTCCCCGAGAGAATCCCAAGGCGACATAGTATTGACTGATGGCGTCGCCGCCTTCAGCGGATGAAAGCCACCATCGGAAGGCCTCAGCGCTGTTCTGGCGGAACGGACTGACTCCATTGTCAAACCATTCTGCAATGTTGGTAGCTGTTATATCGCTACACGTGTCTCCCCGCAATCCTTGGAGGAGCCAACGGTCGGCTTCATCGAGATTCTGATCAACGACGTCTCCATTAGCGTAAATTGCTCCGAGGAGGAAGCAAGCAGGCCAATTCGTCATCTCTGCAGCCTTTCTCAGATAACGAAGAGCTAATCGCGTATCGCAGGGAACGTGTGTTCCTTGCGGTAATAAACTCCGAAGGAACCCCAATTTTTCCCGATCCGGTCCGGCGTAAAACTTCGTCCCTATTATCAGCGCAGCAGGCCCATCGCCCTCAGCCGCCTTGTCGTACCAAGCAACAGCTTCGCCGCGGCCGGCTATCTCACTATTAGTCATCAAAAGATCGGCCAACTCCCACTGTGCAGTTTGTACGCCAGGGTCGTATTCTGGCCTTGGCTGCGCCGCACTTTTGTAACGTCGAACTCCTTCGGCAATGTCTCTGTCGCCCCCGTTGCCACGTGCGTAACAGCGCGCAAGAAGCAAATCCGCATCCGGGTCGCCATCTGCAGATGCCTTTAATAGCCATTTTATTGCGAGCTGTTCATTGGTGCCGGTGCGCAACCCGAAACCTTCGATTCCAAGTAGCATCTTACCAATTACCATTGCCGTTAATTTAGGCAGCCGCTCCTTGATGGCGCGGGAAAAGTATTCGTCGGCCGTGGTCAGGTCCTTGTCGCCACCATCACCCGCCGCATACATGCAACCAAGCGGGAAAAACGCCGGTCCGTAGTCCTTTTCTGCAGACTTCGATAGGAATTCCCGAGCGGCTGAAAAGTCCTGTGGCAAATCCTTCCATGAAGAAACGAGTTCACGGCCCCTTTTATTTGTCCCACCCCCAAAGACACTTTCGAGAATGGTTTTAGTTTGTGAGTTCTTCCCAGCATAAAACTTCAAACCAATTAACAAAGCATCGTCCTCTGGTTTTGTATTATGCCGCCACCAATACCACTGGTTTGTGCATGCAAGGTAATTCTCAAAAAGCCTATTGGCCTCCAACGTGTTCGCGGGCACTCCCAAGCCATTAGCGTAAATATAACCAAGCTCGAAATCGGCTTCTTCAGCAACGGCGGGGTCACCGTTCTTCTCTATGCGCCGCCACCATTCGGCCACTTTGGCATACCACAGGTAGGCTTGGGCGTCATCCTTATCAACTCCTTCGCCTCTGGAGTAGCATTCGGCCATACGCTGTGCGGCGTCCTTGGTTGCAAGGCTGGATCGATCTGGAAACCCATTTGAGCTGACTGTGGAATTCTCAATCCTGCTCGCGGCTTTCTCGTACCACCGAACCGCCTCGACTCCATCTTGACATTCCATTTTTAGCCAATGGGCGATGCCATAAAAGCAAGCATTCGCATACCGCAGTTCATACTGAGGATCGCCGTGCTCGGCGGCCTTACGGTACCACTTCATCGCCTCGCTTGCGTCTCCTTTGTCTAATTCTTCGAATTGCCCGAGGTCTTCTTGGGCCTCCGCGAGCCCCTGCTCCGCCGCTTTCCGTAGCCATTTTCCCCCTTCGGCATCGTTTGTGCTCAAAAAGTAGTCCCTACTTAATTTGTACTGAGCTGATGTGTCTCCTTGCTCTGCGCGGCCCTTCGAGTCCGACCGGTAGGCTGCCTCCTCGCTTTGGGCATTCGCCGAGAAAGCCGAAATAGCGGTTGCCAGCAAAGTTGATTTCGCAAACCAGGCAAAAAGAGTAATTGCGCCCTCTCGTTTTTGGAAGAGCTGGCGATGCCTCCGGTCTAATCCGATTCGGGTGACCAGCCACGCTTTCGCCGCGAACATCTTAGAGGCAAAGCGTCGTGCGTCACCACAATCGGGCATTCCATAAGAATAGGCCGACGAAGCCGGTGCGGCAATGATAATCTCGACATGGCGGGCTATATCACTTGTGCTGATTCATTCTATTTCCACGTGGGGGGACGCGATTGAAACGCGTTGGTATTCTACCACAAACTCCCCTGCCTTGAGGCTTTCCGCGATCCGCCTCCAAAGCAATTTTTGAAATCCTGTAAATCTTGTAAATCCTGTCAAAACAAAATCCGTGCCATCCGTGCCATCCGTGGTCAAAAATATTCTGGCCTAAGTGGCATACAGTGACTAAGCGGTTACCACCCCTCGCCGCTTCCGTGCTACCGTCGGCGCGTGACGACTCATCATGTCATCATGGGAATCGGGTCGCGGCGCGCGCGTGTGGGGGGGGAGCGGGGATCAACCCTCCCCTGCCCGCTTTTCTCATGCCAAAAACGCTGCCTCAAGCGGCATTTCACGCCATTTTCAACCCAAAAAAGCGCTGCATTGTGCGCCATAACGCGCCATAACGCGGTAATCTGCACAAATTCCCACGCGGCAAATCGCCGCCCTTTCCTCTGTAACCGCGTGCGCTCCAACCGCGTCTATCTCATTATGCTGAATCCGTTGCCTGCCGCCAAATGGAATGAAGCGACCGCCGCGCATCTTTGGAACCGCGCCGGCTTCGGCGGAACCCCGGAGGAAATCGCCCGCATCGCCGGCCTTTCCCACGACGCGGCCATCTCGTGGTTCCTCGACTACGAACGCATCCCCGACGACGTCGCGCCGCCCGATTGGGCCAGGCCCGACCCCGAACGCCAGCAAAAACTCCGTAACATTCAGCAGATGACCAAGGCCGAGAAAGATCCCGCGACGCCCGACGACGAGAAGCAAAAGCTCGCCCAGAAACGCCGCGAGATGTTCCAGGAATATCAGCGCGAAAACGTCCGCCAGCTCGAAGAAATGCGCATCGCGTGGCTGCGCCGCATGGCGCACGGACCGCGCCCGTTGCAGGAGAAGCTCACGCTGTTCTGGCATGGCCATTTCGCCACCAGCGCCGTCAAAGTCCGCGAATCCTATTTCATCTGGCGCCAGATCGACCTCTTCCGCCGCATGGCCGCCGGCAATTGGCTGGCCCTGCTCGAAGCCGTCGCCACCGATCCAGCCATGTTGGTCTGGCTCGACCAGGCCCAGAGCCGCAAAGAGCATCCCAACGAGAATTTCGCCCGCGAAGTCATGGAGCTCTTCACCCTCGGCGAAGGGCATTACACGGAAAAAGACGTCACCGAAGCGGCGCGCGCCATGACCGGCTGGTCGCTCGACCGCATGAACGAGGAATACCGCTACCGGCCTTTCCTTCACGACAACGGCGCCAAGACTTTTTTGGGCCGCGCTGGAAATCTCAATGGCCGCGACGTTCTTGAGACCGTCGTCGCGCAGCCCCAGGCGGCCCTTTTCATCACCGCAAAATTGTGGAAGTTCTTCGCGTCCGACGATCCCAGGCCGGAAGTCATCGCGGCGCTGGCGCAGGTCTTCCGCGACAGCGGCAACGAATTCAAACCCCTGCTTCGCGCCATGTTCCGCTGCCAGGAATTCTACGACGACTCCGTGGTTCGCTCTCAGGTCAAGAGCCCCGTCCAATGGCTCGTGGGCTCCATCCGCCTCCTCGAACGCACGATGCCGCCGCCGCTGGTCTGCACGGAAATGACCAGGAACCTCGGCCAGGACTTGCTCGCCCCGCCCAACGTCAAAGGCTGGGATGGCGGCGTAAGCTGGATCACCACCAACACGCTCTTGGGCCGTTACAACGACGCCGCCATTCTCGTCATGGGCCAAGGCAACCTCGGCTCAACCGGCGACCGGCCCGGCCTCAAATTCATCGCAGATCGCGCCAACGAAATGGCTCGAAATCTCGAGCCCGCAGACGTCGCCAAATTCATTTCGCAAGAAGACCGCGCCGACAAACCGCGCCTGATCGCGTCCCTCGAACGCCGTTTTCTCCAGGGCGCCCTGTCGCCCAAACAGCGCGACGCTCTCCGCGATTATCTCAACCGCCACGATTATCTGACTGACAACGATCTCCGCCACGCCATCCGCCTCCTGATGGCCACGCCGGATTACCAATTGATTTGACCTATGAGCGACACGATCACTTTGCAAACACGCCGCGATTTCCTGCGCACAAGCGTCCTTGGAGGCGCGCTGTCCTGGACCGTTCCCGCCTTTCTCGCCAACACCTTTTCCGCCTTGCAGGCCGGCGCCGCCGATTCCGCCGTCCAAACCGCCACCGGCAAGGACGCGCCCATTTTCGTCATCCTGCAATTGGCCGGCGGCAATGACGGCCTCAACACCGTCGTGCCCTACAGCAATGATTTTTATCGCAAGGCCCGTCCGAAAATCGGGGCGCCCGGCAATGCGCTCCTCAAGATTGACGATCAAATCGCCTTTCCCAAATCGCTCGCGGGATTCAAGGATCTCTACGACGCCGGAAATTTGAGCGTCATCCAGGGCGTCGGCTATCCGAACCCGAACCGCTCCCATTTCCGGTCCACAGAAATCTGGCAAACCGCCAGCGACGAAGACAAAACCCTCAATTACGGCTGGATCGGCCGTTATTTTGACAACGCCTGCTCCGGCGCAGACCCGACTGTCGGCGTCAGCATCGGACGCCAGGCGCCCCAGTCTTTCAATGCCAAAAATCCCACCGGCGTCACGCTGGACAATCCACAAAGCTATCGGTTCAACGCCGGCCCCAAAATGAAGGACGGCCAGATGAATCCCGACGAGCGCTCCTTCCGCGAGTTGAACGGCATCGGCGACGGCGCCGAAAACTCCGGAGCCACCATCGGCGCCCTCGGCGGGCCAGTCAAGCGCACCGGCTCCGTGATGGATTTCCTGGAGCGCACCGCGCTCGACGCGCAGGTCAGCTCCGATAAAATCCTGGAAATCACGCGCCGCGTCAAAACGACCGCCGTTTATCCCGGCTCGCAGCTCGGCAACAGCCTCAAACTCGTCGGCAAACTGATCGCCGGCGGATTGCCCACGCGCGTCTTTTACCTTTCCCAGGGCGGCTATGACACCCACACCAACCAGGTCGCCCAGCACGACCGCCTGTTGCAGGATTTGGGGGATTCGGTAAAGGCCTTTGTTCAGGATATGCGCCAACAAGGCAACTTGGGCCGCGTATTGCTCATGACATTCAGCGAATTTGGGCGGCGACTCGCCGAAAACGCCAGCGGCGGCACCGACCACGGCGCCGCGGCGCCCCTCTTTGTCGTCGGCGCCCGCGTCCGCGCCGGCGTGCATGGCCGTCATCCGAGCCTTGCGCCGGAAGATCTGCTCAACGGCGACGCCCAATTTCATATTGATTTCCGATCTGTTTACGCCAGCGTTCTCGAAGAATGGCTCAAGACTTCAAGCGAAATCGTGCTCGGACGGCCCTTTCAGCCGCTGCCACTCGTCTAACCAATCCATGAGTTCCCCATCCCTCGCAGGACGGCTCGCCGTCTGTTCATGGTCTTTGCAGCCCACGGATCCAGCCGATCTCGCCGACAAATTGCGCGCCACCGGAATCCTGCGCGCTCAACTCGCTTTGGATCCGTTGGACAAGGCGCCTCAAACCGCGGAGTTTCTTCACGCGCACGGCATTTCTCTCATCTCCGGCATGGTCGGCTGCATCGGCGAAGACTACTCGACGCTCGATTCCATTCGCTTGACTGGCGGCGTCGCGCCCGATCATTCCTGGGAACGCAATCTGCGGAATTTCGAGACGGCGGCGGACTTGGCAAAAGATCTCGGCCTGCGCCTGGTCACCTTTCACGCTGGCTTCGTCCCGCCGGATGAGGCCCAGCCCGGGTTCGCGAAAATGGCGCGACGCGTCGGCGCCGTTGCCGACATTTTCGCCGCGCGCAACATTTTTCTCGGTTTGGAAACCGGCCAGGAGGGCGCATCTGAGCTCGCTCATTTTCTGCGCGCGTTGGATCGCTCGAGCGTCTGCGTCAATTTTGATCCGGCGAACATGATTCTATATGACAAGGGCGATCCCGTGGCGGCCGTTGGAACGCTCGCCCCGTGGATCCGTCAGGTCCATATCAAGGACGCCACGCGCACGAAAATTCCGGGCGTGTGGGGCGACGAGGTTCCGGTCGGTTCGGGCGAGGTCGATTGGCCCGCGTTCCTTGCCGCGCTGAAGGCCATCCGTTTCGGCGGCGACCTCGTGATCGAACGCGAGGCCGGCGGCAGCCGCGTCGCCGATATTCGGACAGCGCGCGCCGCCCTCGAGAATCTATTCACTTGACATCTATGGCGGCCAGAAAAATCAACATTGCCGTTGTCGGCGCCGGTTTCATGGGCGCCACGCACCTGCGGGTTTACCAGCAATTGCCCCGGGTCCGCATCGCCGCCATTTGCGACGTGTCGCGCCGCATCGTCGATGGCGTGTTGCGCGGCGTCGCGGGGAACATCCAGCAAGTCGGTGATTTGCGGCTTGGGCCGGAAGTCAAAGTCCTCAGCGAACTCGCCCCGCTTCTTGCCGATGACTCTATCGACGCCATCGATGTCTGCACGCCCACTGCGTTGCATCCGGAGCAGGTCATCGCCTCATTGAAAGCCGGCAAACATGTCCTGTGCGAAAAACCGCTCGCGCAAACTTCCGCCGACGCGCGGCGCATCTTGAAGGTTGCCGCCAAATCTCGCAGCCTCCTCATGCCAGCCATGTGCATGCGCTTCTGGCCAGGCTGGACCTGGCTTAAGGAAGTCTGCCAGAAGCGGACCTACGGCAAAATTCTGGCCGCGCATTTCCGCCGCCTTTCAGGCAGGCCGACCTGGGGCGCCGCGGGCAGCCATCCCGGCGGCGCTTTGCTTGACATGCATATTCACGACACCGATTTCGTCTGTTTTCTTTTTGGCCGCCCACGAAAGGTGTTTTCGACCGGCCTTAGAAACGCGAGTGGCGTGGTCGACCACGTCGTCACCCAGTACCTCTTCGACGACGGCCCCGCGGTGTCCGCCGAAGGCTCCTGGCTGCACGCCGGCGGGTTTAATATGTCGTATCTCATCCACTGCGAGCGAGCGACCCTGGACTTCGACCTCCAGCGCGGCCCGGACGCCCTGCGCGTAAGCGAACCCGGACGCAAAACCCGCGCTGTCAAGCTTCGCGGCCAGGATGGTTACCACGGCGAGATTCGCCATTTTGTTGACTGCATAATCCGCCACAAGGCTTCCGACATCAGCCCGGCGGCGGACGCTCTCGCAACGCTCGAGGTTTGCGAGGCGGAACAAAAATCCGTCAGCTCTGGCGCGCCCGTCAAAGTTTGAGTGTGAGCGCCAGCGAGAATTTCATTGGCCGTCGCGCCTTCCTCCAGCGCATGGCCGCGCTTGCGCCGCTGGCCGCCGCGCACTCGCTCATGGCGGGAGCGAGCAGGCATGCCGAAGCCGAAGCGGACCTGGTGATCATCGGCGGCGGGCTTGGCGGTTGCGCGGCGGCGCTGGCGGCGGCCCGACACGGGTTGAATGTGATCCTCACGGAGGAAACCGACTGGATCGGCGGGCAAATCACACAGCAAGCCGTGCCGCTGGACGAAAACGAATCCATCGAATCCATCGGCGCATCGCAAAGCTACCAGCGATTCCGCGCAGGCATCCGTCAATACTATCTGCGCAACTACCCCCTCACCGACGCCGCACGCTCCGTAAAATTCCTCAATCCAGGAAATTGCTGGGTCTCGCGCATCGGCTGCGAGCCACGCGTCGCCCTCGCCGTCCTCTACGAAATGCTCGCGCCTTATCTTGGCGACGGACGCATCCGAATGTTGCTGCGCCACAAAGCCGTTCGCGCTGACACCGCGGGCGACCGCGTTCTGGCCGTCGCGGCGCTCGATTCGGAATCCGGACGCGAAATTGTCTTGCGAGCGCCCTTTTTTGCGGACGCCACCGAGCAGGGCGACCTTCTGCCTCTAACGAAAACCGAATACGCGATTGGCGCCGAGGCGCAATCGCAAACCCGGGAACCGCACGCCAAATCCGAAGCGCAGCCGAACAACCTGCAGGGCTTCACGTGCTGTTTTGCCGTGGATTACATCCCCGGAGAGGACCATACGGTTGACAAGCCGCGCGACTACGCTCATTGGCGCGACTTCAAACTGAGAGTTGGATCGGGCGAGGCTTATCGGCTCCTGTCGTTTGACGATTCCGATTCAAAACGAATCGGTTTCGATCCCGACGCCCGCAAAGGCTATTGGACCTACCGGCGCATTGCCGACCGCGACCTTTTTGCGCCCGGATTCTATCGCGGCGACATCAGCCTCATCAACTGGCCGCAAAACGATTACTCCTTTGGCCTGATTTGCGATGTCTCGCCGAAGGAAGCGGCGCGGCAAATCGCGCGCGCGAAACAACTGAGCCTTTCTCTTCTTTACTGGCTGCAAACCGAGGCCCCGCGGCCCGACGGCGGCGCCGGCTGGCGCGGATTGCGCCTGCGCCCCGACATCGTGGGCACGGACGACGGCCTGGCCAAATATCCCTACATTCGCGAGGGCCGCCGCATCAAGGCGGAGTTCACCGTCCTCGAACAACACGTGACGCTCGAAGCCCGCATGAACGAAACTGGCCTCGCAAAAAAGGAAGTTCGCGCCGCGCAATTCTTTGACAGTGTCGGCATCGGCCACTACGCGATGGACCTGCACCTCACGACGACCGGCGACCACGCGACGTTTGGAGCCACCCTGCCCTATCAAATCCCATTGGGCGCCCTCCTTCCGCGGCGCGTCGAGAACTTGCTGCCCGCCTGCAAAAACATCGGCGTGACGCACCTGACCAACGGCTGCTATCGCCTGCACCCCATCGAATGGAACATCGGCGAGGCGTGCGGGGCGCTGGCGCATTTTTGTTTGACAAATAAGAAGTCGCCGCGCCAGGTCCGCAACGACGCAGCCGCGCTGGCGGATTTTCAAAAAGCGCTCCGCTCTGACGGCGTTCGCCTCGAGTGGCCCGCCTAACTAACGGGCCGCCGCCACAAACTCTATCACCAACATGGAATTCGTTCGCTTGACAAACACTGCGCCAACGACGACTTCTTTCGTCGACTCGGCGATTGGAACCAGCTTCATTCGCCGCCCAACCAGGCGCTCCACGCTGCTCGGAACGATCGCCACGCCGCCCCCGCCTTCCACGGCCGCAATAATGCCGGTCACGCCATCGTGCTCTTCCGCAATCCGCGGCTTCAGGCGCGCCGGAGCAAAAAGCGCCTCCAAAAGCGAATGATATTCCGGATAATCAGTCCGACTATAGGCGATCAACTGCTGCGCGGCGACCTGGGCAAGCCGAAGCGCCTTCGCCTTCGCAAGCGGATGATTTGGCGCCATGGCCACTCGCAGCGGGTATTGCGCCAACTCCACGAATTCGAGCCCGCTCAACATCCGCGGCGGCGGGCGAACCATCAATCCAAGCTGAATTCTGCCGTCGCGCAGTTGCGTCAAAATCTCCTCGGTCGAGAGGTCGTGCAACGCCACCCGCACGCGCGGGAATTTCGACTGGAACGCGCGCAAAGCCCGCGGCAATACGAGCGACGTCAACGAGGGCGCGTAACCGACGTTGATTTCTCCGGGCGCGCCCTCGGCCACCGCCCGCGCCGCCTTCACCGCTTCCTCCGCGCGGCGCATCACGTCGCGCGCCCCGTCCAGGAAAGCGCGGCCGGCTTCTGTCAGTCGCACGGACTTAGCGCTGCGATGGAACAGCGGGAATCCAATTTCGTCCTCGAGGTCGTGGATCTGCCGGCTCAGGCCGGGCTGCGAGACATGGAGCTTCAGCGCCGCGCGCGACACGTTTTCTTCCTCGGCGACGGCGGCAAAATATCGGAGGTGGCGCAATTCCACGAAACCCAGCATGCCTAAAAGTTATGCTGAGACAAGAAACAAGGTATTTCAGCGTGTCGGCGGCGGCGCGTACGGTTGGGCATGATGAAAATACGAAGAGCAAACGAACGGGGCCACGCCAATCACGGCTGGCTGGACAGCAATCACACTTTTAGTTTCGCGGACTACTATGATCCGCAATGGATGGGGTATCGCGCCTTGCGCGTGATCAACGACGACCTGGTGATGCCGGGGGTGGGGTTCGGGTCGCATCCGCATCGGGACATGGAAATCATCACGTATGTGCTCAGCGGGGCTGTCGAGCATAAGGATTCGATGGGCAATGGGCGGGTGATCCGCGCGGGTGAGGCGCAATACATGTCTGCCGGCTCAGGCGTCGTGCATAGCGAGTTCAATCCTTCCAAAAAGGAGGCGGCGCATTTCCTCCAAATCTGGATTCAACCGGACAAGAAGGGCGTCGACCCGCGCTATGCCGAGAACTCCCTTGCGTCGGCGGAAACCGGCAAGTGGCATCTTGTCACGAGCAAGGCAGGGCGCGACGGGTCCATCGCGATCCACCAGGACGCCGAACTGTGGCTGGCGAAGCTGGAAGCCGGGGAGCAAGTCAAACACACGCTGGCTGAGGGCCGCCACGCTTGGATCCATGTCGCCGAAGGCGCAGTCTCCGTCAACGGGCAGACGTTGTCGGCCGGGGACGCCGCGGCGCTGGACGGCGCCACAGACATCGACGCCAAAGGGCTCGGCCGCGCCCAGGTCCTTTTATTTGACTTGGCGTGAGGGTCAACGTCCGCCGCGAACGGGGTACGCCGGTTTTTTCGGCTCCGGCGGCGGATTCTTTTTCAGCGCCTTGAGCGCTTCGTCGACGGCGCGCTCGAGTTGCGGGTCATGGCCCTTTGCCATGAGCGACGGATCGTCAACAACAGGAACATCCGGGTCGACGCCGTGGCCTTCAATGATCCACTGGCCCTTGGTGCTGTAAATGCCGAAGGTCGGCACGGTGATCGTTCCGCCGTCGACTAGCGCGGGGGCGCCGGTGATGCCGACAAGGCCGCCCCAGGTGCGCTCGCCTACGAGCGGCCCGAGGCCGGCCTGTTTGAAATAGAACGGGAAACAGTCGCCGCCGGAACCGCTCCAGCCGTTAATGAGCATCACTTTCGCTCCCGAGCTGGAGGTGGGCGGCCAGGGCCAATCGTGGCCGTCGCGCACGGCCCAGAAGTTGAGCGTCTTGCGTCCAAGCATTTCGATGAAGCGGTCGGGAATCTGGCCGCCGCTGTTAAATCGCTCGTCGATAATCAGCCCTTGTTTGTCGAATTGCGGGCGGAATTGGCGGACCAGTTCATCCTGGCCGCCGCGACCGGTGTCCGGCACATAGACATAGCCGACTTTCCCGCCGCTTAACTCGTCGACGCGCCGCCTGTTTTTCTCGATCCATGCGAGGTTGCGAAGACGCGCCTCGCTGGACAGAGTCTGAACAAGGACTTCGCGCGAGCCTTCTCTTGATGGCTTATCATTGACAGTCAGGAAAACGGGTTTATCGGCCAAACCCTGAAACGCCGCCGACGGTTCCTCGCTGATGTCGAGGGGCGTTCCATTGACAGCCAGCAGGTAATCGCCCTCCTTGATGTCGATGCCCGGCTGGCGCAACGGCGAACGGACCTCGGCGTCCCATTCGGCCCCCTCGACGATCTTCTTGATGCGGTACGCGCCATTTTCCAGCGAGTAGTCGACGCCCAAATAGCCCACGCCGCGCTGGAAGTCCTTTTCGACGTCGCCGCCGCTTCGGTAGGTGTGCGAGCAATTCAATTCAGCAATCAGCTCTCCGAGAACGTAGTTGAGATCCCAGCGCGTGACGGCGTCCTTGAGCAAGCCGCCGTAACGGGCGCGCATGGCATTCCAATCTTCGCCGTGCATGTTCGGATCGTAGAAATAATCGCGCTCGAACCGCCAAGCGTCGGTGAAGATCTGCTGCCATTCGGCCATCGGATCGATGACGGCCTCGAGGTCGTGGACGGGGACTTTCTTGTCGAATTTCTGGTCCTCTTTGGGCTCGATAATCGCATAATCATCGTGGCGCCGGACGAGCATTTTTTCGCCCTTGGCGGCGAGGATGGCCTGGTCGCAATCATCGAGGATTGTTTTCTCCTCGCGCTTTTCAAAATCGAAATAAACCAGCTTGCTGTTGTCGTCGCCGGACCCGGCGCGGGGTTCATGGCGGTAGATGAGTTTGCCGCTGATGGAGGCGAGATCCGAGACAGGGCCGGATTTAGTGGGAAGGATGACGGCGCGCGCCTCAAAGCCCTCGAAATCGATGTCAACGGGCTTGGGCTTGTCCTTGTCTTTGTCCTTATCTTTATCTTTGTCCTTGTCCTTGTCTTTATCGTCGGGCTTGGCGTCTTTGCTGGCCGCGTCGTTCTTGGCGTCCTTCGCCTTGTCCTTGTCTTTATCTTTGTCTTTATCCTTGTCCTTGTCTTTGTCGGCGTCTTTTTTGTCCTTGTCGCCTTCGTCATCATTGCGCGGGGCCAGGAGGGATGGGACATCTTTGCGAAGGGAGACAGCCACTAATTGAGTGGAGTTCGGGTACACCCAACTCTCGTCCAAATCGCTGTAAACCGGATCAAATTCGCGTCCGGACCGATAAAACAGGTATTTCCCATCTACGTCAAACACTGGAGTGTCATCATCGTAGTAGCCGCTGGTCACGATGCGGTTTTTCGCCTCCTTGGTGTCATAAATAGCGATGGCGTTGTGGCGATTGGTCATGTCATGGGTGTACGCAAACCATCGACTGTCTTTGGACCAATCGACCTGAAAGCCGGCAAGGCCGTCGTTGTAGAGCCACATTTCCTGTTCGACGGTCGTGGTCTCCTTTTTGTCCAAATCATGGAGGTGAACGCGCATGGCCTGGTCAATGAAGACCAGCTTCTTGCTGTCGGGCGACCACCAGATATGGTAACGAAAGCCCGCGCCGAACTTCGTGAGAATTTGCTCCTCGCCAGCGCCGTCGGCGGGCCGGATCGCCAGCTCGTATTCGCCGGTTCGATCCGTAAAGTAGGCGATGGTCTTTCCATCGGGCGACCACGCGGGGAAACGTTCGGCGACGCCGGAACTGCGCGTCAGATTGCGAACGACCCCGTGCTCCGCCGGAACGGTGAAGATGTCGCCGCGCGCCTCAAAGACGACGCGTTTGCCGTTGGGCGAAATACCCGGCTCGCGCACGTCCTTGGAAACATCCTCCATGTGCGGCTTGAGCGTCGCGCGGTCGGTGACGACGTCGATTTTGACTTCGGCGTATTTTTCGGTGGCGAGGTTCAGGAGGTAAAGGCGGCCGCCGTTCTCGAAGATAATGTCGTCCGGCCCGATATTCGGGAAATGGACGTCAAATTCCTCGAAGGCGGTAATCTGGCGAAAGGCCGCCTTTTTGGTGTCGTAAGCCCAGATGTTGGCGCGCTTGTTTTTGTCGCGGTCCGAGAGGAAATAGAGGGTGTCGCCGTGCCACATGGGGATGGAGTTGGCGGTGTCGTTGCCGGTGATGTCTTTGAAGTCGTAGGTGTCGAGATTAAAGAGCCAGATGGCGGAGTTCATGCCGCCGCGGTAGCGTTTCCAAGTGCGAAAATCGGTCGAGATCGGCACGTAGGCAAGGGTTTTGTTGTCGGGCGAAATGGAGCCGAATTCGCCGTAGGGCACGGGCAGTTTTTCCGGCAGGCCGCCGGTCGCCGAGATTTTGTAGAGGTGATTGAAACGATCTTTCTCGCTGGTGCGCGTCGAGGCGAACAGGATCGATTTGCCGTCGGGATACCACTCAAGCATGCGGTCGGGCGCGCCGTGGTAAGTGAGGCGCCTGGGCACGCCGCCCGTGGCCGGGACGACATAGATATCGATGTTGCCGTCGTAATTGCCGCTGAAGGCGATTTGCGAGCCGTCCGGCGAAAAACGCGGAAACATTTCCTCACCTTTGGGCGAGCTGAGGCGCACGGCTTGGCCGCCGGATTTCGGGGCGACCCAAATATCGCCGGCGTAGACGAAGGCGATCTGGCTGGCTGAGACGTCCGGGTAGCGCAGCATGCCGGCGTCGATGGCGAATGTTGAAGGGGCCGTTGCGGCGGAAATCAAGCCCGCCGCGAGTAAAGAGAAGGATACACGCATAGTTCTTTTTGCCGGGCAGGATGCTAACGGGCGACACCGGGATGTAAACTACAAACGGGCGGCGGCATGGGACGCCTGATCCACCGTCGCCAAGGCTTCCACCTTCGCCAAGGCTATGGTGGACAGGCCGGTGGCGTTGGATGGGTGGGAATTGCACAGGCGCGAATATGGTGCGTAATGGCGCATAATGCAGCGCTTTCTTGGGGTGAAAATGGGGTGAAATGTCGCTGGAGGCAGCGTTTTTGGCATGAGAACAGCGAGCATGCTGGGGTTGAGCCCCGCTCCCCCCCCACACGCGCGCCTGGCGACCGGATGACCACGATGACATGATGAGTCGTCACGCGCCGACGGTAGCACGGAAGCAGTGGGAGGTGGTAGCCGCTTAGTCACTGTATGCCACTTAGGCCAGAATATTTTTGACCATGGATTGCCCCGATTGCACGGATTCTGTCTTCTGCCCGCGAAACATGCGAAACAGCGCGAAAAATCGAGGCAGAGGAATCCGGGGCAAGGGAATGCTTATCGTCTTTTGGGACCAACCCCTCACAAATGTCGAATGTCGACCGGCGAAACGGCTGGATCACAGAAGGTCGCAAAGGCAACGAAGACCATCCGCCCTCTTTTCTGTCATCGGCCTCGGTCGTGCGGACGCCCAGGATCTTGGTCTCGCGGTCCCACCGCGGGAATGGTGGAAGAAAAGAAGTAGTCGCCTGTTTTCAGGGAGGCATCGGCCCGCGCGATCTCGGCCACGTCGATTTCGACTTCAAACTTTGGACTCGCCGGCTGTGGCGGCCACGCCGCCGCGCTTGTAGAGGTCGGCGACGTAATGAGGGCGCTGGCGGTTGACGGAAGGCAGCTCGCGCGGAGGAACGAGGCCGCGGCGGAGCAGGTGTTGCTCGTTTTCGCGGTCCGCCACAATGACCTTCATCGTCGCGTCCTGGTTGCGGCGCAGCATGCGACCCACTTGCGGGTGTTCAGCGCGTTCCTCGAGGCTCAGGCGCTGCCAGTTCATGCGATGATTGCGCAGCGTGTCAAGAGATTGCGTCAGGCGCGGCAGGAGGCTCTTGCGCTCCTGGTAAAACTCGAAGAGCGACGGGCTGTCGGGCTGGCGGAGGGCCTGGCCTTCGCGCTCGGCCAATTGCAGGAGTTCCTGCGTGACTTCCAGATGGCGGTTGAGATCGTCGAGGACTTGAGATTCAGCGTTCATTTGGTTCCTGTGGACAGGGCATTGGTCATGAGCGAAAGCTGCACCAAGGCGTTTGAGGCGCGAGCGCGCTCCATCCAGGCAATGTAATCCTTGCGCCACTGGGCCATGTCGAAAAGCGAACGCAACATGGGCGTGGCCACAGCCTCGGTCAGTTCGTTGGTGCGCGACAAAATCGACGAGTACGTCGCGGCGGCCTTGGGCCATTGCTGCAACTGCTCGTAGACAAGGCCGGTCTGGTAGAGCGCCGGCGCCTGCCAGGCGATCGAATGGTCCAGGTTGACAAGATTAAGGTAAATCTCGAGGGCGTCGAGGTTGTCGCCTTCTTTGTAGAGCTGGTTGGCAATCTCGTTGCCGGCGCGCCGCTGCCAGTAGGCCCACAGTTCCGGATTCTTGCTGACGTTGTCCTGCTGGGATTGCAGCAACGCGAGCACCTGCCGCATCGAATCCTGGTTGCGGCCCAGTTCCTTCAACGCTGTCGCGCAGATAAAGCGGATCTCGGCCACGTCGGTCGAATTGGAGTAGCGCTCCACGAACCCGCGCGAGCGGCTGACGGTGTCGGTGTAATTGGTGAGCGCGGCCAGCGAACGAATCAGCTTGTATTCGATCTGTTCCCTGTTGAGCGACGGGTTGTCGGCCTTGACGATGCGCTCATAGAAATCGACGGCGGAATCGAATCGCCCGTCGAGGTAGTAGGTGTCGGCGATTTCGGTCTGCGCCTGCAGGACGAGGCGTTTGTAGTAGTCGATATTGTCCAGCTTGAGTTTGAGGGATGAGGACATCACCGCGTAGAATTTGGAAAGCGCCAGCGTGTTGGCGCCCATCTGCCTATAAAGCAGCCCCTGGCGAAGCAGCACTTCGGGAAGGCTGATGTCATCGGGGTAAAGGTGGATGTACTGCGAAAATATCTGCTGGGCGCGCAGCAACTGGCCCTGGTCCTGGGTGTTGAGGGCAAGATCGAACATCGCGCGGCGCTGGAACTCGACCGCCGCGTCGGACTGCAACACAGTGATCAAGCCGTGGGCGGAGCTTTCGAAGTCCTTGTTCAACCGCGCCTCGTGGGCGCGATCGATGATCTTTTGGTAATCAACCGGAACCTTGGGGCTGGGATAAGGCGCATTGGTCTTGACCTGCGCCAAATTGGAGCTGCTGATCTGCCCGAGCTCGGGCAGGTTGGTCGGCGCAGACTCGTCACCGCGGGCTCCGCAAACGACTAACAAGGCCGCAGCGAAGAGGCAGAGTTGGAGACGGAATGGCTTCATCACGGCGTGGTGGAAGGGGCGGCCTTGACGGGAACCGCCGGCGCGGGCGTCGTGACGCGAGGCGGGTTGAAATCAACCGGGGCGCCCGGATTATAGCCTGGGCCGCCAGGATTGAACACCGGTGCATTGGTGCCGTTGAAATAGCGCAGGAATACGGTCGGCGAAATTGGCGGCTCGCCGGTGGATGAGGGCTCAACGATGGGCGGCGGACTGTGCGCATCCATGATGACCGGGGGCTCCTGGGTCATTTTGAAAGGTTTATCCGCCACCGAGCCCGGCAAATCCGACAACGCAGACGGATCAGCAACCTCTGTTTTCTCCGAACGTGGAGGGGTGGGAACAGCATAGGCCTTAGCCAGTCCCGGCGGCGGTAATTGTATAAAGGAATTGGTCGGCGAGGCCGCGCGAAATCGCAACGGCGCCGGCCCGACGACGGCAAGATAGGGACGCGAGAAAAACATCGCGTTTTCAGAAGCGACCGCTGAATCGCACAAGGTCAATGCCGTGGCAGCCCAAAAGCCAGCGGCGGCAAATCGTAAATGGCGCGTCATGCACATCGTCCCGATTGGTATCGGCGGCGGGCCGCGGGAACTTAACACCCGTTGCCGGCGCGGGGAGTCCGGAATCGCCAGGGGCTTCTCATCTCTTGCGCGACAATCGCCCAAGGGAGCTAAACTTCCGCGCCAGAACGCCGATGAAAGCATGATGACATCCGCAGCACCAGCAGCGCCAGCGCAGCGACTTGAAAAGTTGGATCGCACCCAGATCGACTGCCGCCTGGCAACCTGCCCGTGCCTGCCATCGTTGAGCAGCATCGACAGCGCGCTCAAAGAACTGTTGAGCGCCGACCAGCGTTACACCTCCCAAATCGCCGAGATTATCCGCCGCGACCCCAGCCTAACCTCCCGCCTGCTGCGCCTGGTCAACTCCGTGTATTACGGCATGGCCAAGCCCGTCAAGAATATCGAAGAGGCCGTTTTTTACCTTGGAGTGAGGCAGATTCGCCAACTGGCGATGGTCACGCCCATCATTGAAGATTTCCAAAAACTCGCTGAAAACCGCGCGTTCCCCTGGCGCCAATTCTGGCGGCACTGCATCGCCACGGCCCTTATGACGCGCGAAATCACCGACCTCATGCAAACGCAGGACGGCGAAATCGATTACGTCGCGGGCCTGATCCACGATGTCGGCAAAATCGTCATGGCTGCGGCGTTTCCCGAACATTTTTACGAGATTTACCATCGCCGCGCCGGGACGGGAGACCTCCTGCAAATCGAGCGCGAAGTCATGGGTTTGGATCACGCGGAATTGGGCGCGCTTTACCTGCGACGCCAACGCCTGCCGGAAGTCTTTGTGGATTTGGTGCAATATCACCACCAACCCGACCGCGTCCGCCATCACGCGACGATCACCGCGGCAGTGCAGGTGGCCGACATGGTTGTGCGCCACACGCGCATCGGCGACAGCGGCAACCAGGCGGAAGTGCCCTTTGACAGTTGGCTGCAATCACCCGGTTGGAAGATTCTCTTCGGCCAGCAAAACGAAACGGAAACAGCTCTCACCCACGCGAGCCTCAAGCGCAGCCTGGAACGCATTCCTTCCATCCTGGAAAGCCTGGTTTAGCTTGGCTTGATTTCTTTCGACTGAAGCCCGGTCATCGTCAGCAGAGGCAATACGTTGAACCCGCCTTCACTGTCGTAAACAATAACGTACGATCCCGCAGGCGGCAGCGAGATGAAGTCGCTATGCGGCACCGGATACTCCTTCCCGTCGGCCATTTTGAGGATAAATGGCAACCCATTGGCGATCGCCGTCTCGATTTGATGTCTGGTCATCAACCCCACCTTGACCGATAACGGCTGAATCATCAAGCGGCCAAATTTGCCTAGCGCGGCTTGGCAAAAGCTGCACGCGCGCCTCAATCCCCCTCGGAGAGCCGGACTGGCACATCGACTGCTAAGTCAAGCCAATGAGCTCTTAGCTATGATTGATGCGTTGTTCAACCAGCCCAATTACGTAGCGGTAAAAAAGATGCTGGACGCCACATTGATGCGCCACGAGGCCATCGCCAGCAATCTCGCCAACATCGAAACGCCCAACTACAAGCGTCTGGATGTGACGCCCTCTTTTGAATCGCAATTGCGGCAGGCCATCGGAGGCGGCGATTCTGAGCAAATTTCCGCGCTTGAGCCGCAGTTGGGCATCGACACCTCGGCCGTCTGCATGCGCAACGACGGCAACACCGTGCAACTCGAATCCGAATTGTTGAAGCTCAACCAGAACACTCTCGAAAACGCGGCGGAAACCCAGTTGGTCACCTCCTCTCTCGCCAAACTCCGCGTGGCGATCACCGGCAACCCGCAGTAATCCCTATTTATGATCAGCATCTTGACAGGCATCGACAGCACGGCCTCCGCGTTGGAAGCTGAACGCGTGCGCATGGATGTGGTCGCCCAGAACATCGCCAACGCCAACACCACCCGCGGCCCGGACGGCAAGCCCTACCAACGCCAGCAGGTCGTCTTTGAATCCGTCCTTCGCGCCCAGCAATCCGGCGCCTCTGCCAACGGCGCCCAGAAGGTGCAGGTCGCGCGCATCCAGAAGGACACGCGGCCCCCTCGCATGATTTACAACCCGGGCCATCCGGACGCCGATTCGCACGGCATGGTTGCGACGCCCGACATCAACATCCACCAGGAAATGGTGGACATGATCTCTTCCTCGCGCTCCTACGACGCCAACGTCGCCGTGGTCAAGAACGCGCGGGCGATTGCGATGCAGGCGCTCTCGATCGGGAAACATTGAATTTGAACAAGTTAATTTGACAGACGGCAACAATGGACGCGCTCTCCTCATTGAAATCGATGTTCGGCGCCGATTTAACCAATCGGATGCAGTCCGTCGTTCAGAACGCGGCCGCCGACGCGCAAAGCCAGAAAATCTCGCCCACCGATTTGGCGAAACTGGATTCCGCGCCGACGATCCAGCCGTTCACGCCGCCCACGTCGGCGACGGGGTCGTTCGAGAATTTGCTGGGCAGCTTTGTCAACGACGTGAACCAGAAACAGGTCGCGGCCAACGACTCGGTCAACCAGATGCTGAGCGGCAAAAACGTTTCGCTGCATCAGACCATGATCTCCATGGAGGAGGCCAGCCTGTCGTTCCAAATGATGGTCGAGGTGCGCAACAAGCTTTTGGATTCGTACCAGGAGCTGATGAAGATGCAGGTTTGATGGAGTCTCTTTGAGTCATGAATAAAAATATTTCGCAACTGGCGCAGCAGATCGTCGCCATCTGGAAACAGCTCGGCCTGAACCAGCGCATCAGCATCATCATGGCCACCGTGGCCGTGCTGGGCGGTTTGATCGCCGTCATGTTCTGGTCCGGCCACCCCGATTACGCCCTGCTCTACGGCAAGCTCGACGAAGCCGAGGCCGCCAAAGTCATCGCCGCTCTCGAAGAAGCCAAAGTCTCCTACCAGGCCCGTGGCGAGGGCACCATCCTCGTTCCGGCGGACAAAGTCTACCAGGTGCGCATGCAGATGGCCGGCAAAGGCATCCCCCGCAACAACGACGGCGTCGGTTTTGAGATTTTTGACCGGGCGAACTTCGGCATTTCGGATTTTGTGCAGCACGCCAACTACACGCGCGCCGTCCAGGGCGAACTGTCGCGGACCGTCGGGCAACTCGAAGGCGTCGACTCCGCGCGGGTCATGATCGTGATGCCGGAAAACCGGCTCTTGATTGACAACCAGCGCAAGCCAACCGCCTCGGTCTTTGTGCGCCTGAAAGGCAATTCCCAGCTTGGGCCCTCGGCGGTCAATTCGATCAAATTCCTCGTCGCCAACAGCGTTGAAGGCTTGCAGGCCAACAACGTCTCCGTCGTGGACAACTTCGGCAACGTCCTCTCGGAAAATGAGGAGTCCGATTCGCTGGCAGGCATTTCAAACAACCAGCTCACCGCGCGCCGCAATTTCGAGCAGTACCTGACCAAGAAAGCCCAGGGCATGCTCGAACAGGTCCTGGGCTCCGGCCAGGCTGTCGTCCGCATCTCCGCCGAAATGAACTGGGACACCAGCACGCGCACCGAAGAAAAATACGACCCGGATGGCCAGGTCGTCCGCACCAGCACCATCAACGACGAGACTAGCGACACCACCACAGCTTCGCAGCAGGGCGGCGCTCCCGGCCCGGCGACCAATGGTCCCGACACCAACTCCGTCGCCGCCACCCCTGTCAACAGCAGCCATACCAAGAAAAAGCTCACCACAAGCAATTACGAACTCAACAGAATAACCAGCAACACCGTCCAGGCCGCCGGCAACCTCAAACGCCTCACCGCGGCAGTGTTCATCGCCGAACGCTTCGAGGGCGAGGGCGACAAACGCAAGGCGGTCCCGCGCACGCAGGATCAATTGGACAAGCTGCACCGGATCGTGGAAAGCGCGCTCGGCATCGCCGACGCCACCGACGCGGAGCGCAAAGACCAGGTCACGCTTGAAGAGCTGCCTTTCAACGACCAACCAGCCGCCGAGTTGACTCAGCAGTTGGATCGCCAGGAAAAACGCCAATACTGGACCGAGACGGCTCAAAAAGCGGTGTATGTCGGGCTCGCGGCGGTGATTTTGTTCATGTTCTGGCGGCTCTGGCAGGGCGCAACGAAGGACGAAGTGCCGATCGGTATTCCGCTGACCAACGGCAATGGCAACGGCCATCACAAATCCAACGGCACGACGATCACCGTCGAAGCCCTCAACCAGCTCATCCGCGAAAATCCCGCGAACATGACGCAAGCCGTCCGCACTTGGCTGAGCCGCGGCAAACCTGAAGGGGAATCGCATGGAAGCTGACATCGCCGCGTTTCAAGCATCGAAAATGACGCGGATTCAAAAGCTGGGCGCCTTGCTCATCATCATCGGGCCGGACGGCGCCGCGCAAATCCTCAAGAATCTGGACGAGCACGAGTTGGAGGCCGTCAGCTCGGAGATGGCCAAGCTCAACATGATCACGCTGGAGTTGCGCCATGAGATTTTGAAGGAATTCACCGACATGGCCGTTCAAGCCGGCGCGTCCGTCCTCGGCGGCGCCGCTTATGCCCGCGGCGTGCTGGAAAAATCCGTCGGATTATTCCGCGCTTCGGACATCATCAGCCGCGTCGCCCCATCGCCCCTGCCTGTCGCTTCGATGCGGCAAATCGTGGAGATGGACGTGCGCCAGCTTTTCAACCTCGTCAAAGCCGAGCAGCCCCAGACCGTCGCGCTGATCGCGAGTTTCCTATCCGCGGAAAAAAGCTCCCAATTATTGACGTTATTCAAGCCGGAGACGCGCGACGTCATCGTCGAGCGCCTGGCCACGCTGGGGCCCACGCCGGTCGAAGTGGTGGAGCGGATCGTCGACGTTCTGAGCCAGAAGACGAAGGTGAAATCGACGCGAGCGCTCAACACGACGGGCGGCGTGAAGAACGCGGCGGACGTCTTGAACTCGCTAGACAAAGACGTGAGCCATTCGGTGCTCATGGACCTGGAGCGCCGCAACCCGGAGCTCACCATGGCCATCCGCCAGAAAATGTTCACTTTTGAGGACCTCGCCATGCTGGACAAGACCTCCCTCCAGAAGATCATGCGCGAAGTCGACACCCGCGACCTGGCCGTCGCCCTCAAGGCGGCCACGCCCAAGCTCAAGGATGTTCTGCTGGGAAGCATTTCCAAACGCGCCGCCGAGACCGTCAACGAGGAAATCTCGTTCCTGGGCACGGTGAAGAAGCGCGACGTCGAAGCCGCGCAACTGCGCATCATCGACAGCGTGCGCCAATTGGAAAGCGAGGGAGAAATCGAACTTTCGGCCGTCAAGGCCGCCGCCCGCGATGAAGCCATGGTCTAAAACAATTGCGTTCAACCGGCCCCTGCGCGCTGTGCGCCTGGCCGGTTCCCTTTCCATTGACAGCAGCGTCCACCACCCCGGGCCGGCGTCCGCGGCGGACCCTCTCATAGCCAGCTATGAGAAAGGCCGCATCGACGGCGAAAAGGCCCTCGGCGAAGCGCTGCTCCGCCAGCGTTCCGAATTGCACGACGCGATGAACGGCGCCCTCAAATCGTTGCGTCTGGCCGTTCCCCAGGTCGTGCGCGACACAGAAAACACGCTGGTGGCGCTCGCCCTTTCCGTCGCCCAGAAACTCGTCGCAGGCATGCCCATTTCCGTGTCCATGGTCGAGGCGGTCGTGCGCGATGCGCTGACGCAGATCGACGGCGCCGCCCAGTTTACCGTGCGCCTGCATCCAACGGATTTGGAATTGCTGCAAAAGACAAATTCCCCCGTGCTCTCGCCCACGAACGACGGACGCGAATTTCGGTTCCTGGCATCCCAGGAAGTCACGCGAGGCGGCTGCCTGGTGCAGACGCACTTCGGGACGATTGACGCCCGGCGCGAGACGAAATTTGACCTGTTGAAGGCCGTCCTTGTCGCATGACCACCTCCTCTGAAATCTTGCCCAATAACCGGCTCGCCGGCCTGCTGCGACGCGTGCAGGAGGCTGAAGTGGTGCGCAACCACGGTCGTGTTGTGCAGTTGATTGGCCTGGTCATCGAATCGGAAGGACCACTGGCGGCGGTTGGCGAAATCTGCCGCATCGAATCCGCCAATCACAACATCACCACGCTTGCGGAGGTCGTCGGCTTTCGCAATCACCACGTGCTGCTGATGCCTCTGGGCGAATTGCACGGCATCCATCCCGGCAGCGAGGTGATCGCCCTGGGCTCCTCGTTCCAGGCTCCCGTCGGCGAAGCTCTCATGGGCCGCGTCATCGACGCGCTAGGCGAGCCGCTGGACGACTTCGGGCCAATCGATACCGACCGCCGCGTCAGCCTGAATTTCCAGCCGCCCCACCCTCTCAAGCGCCAGCGCATCACCGAATGCTTTCAAACCAGCGTCAAAGCGCTGGACACTTTTATTCCATGCGGACGCGGCCAGCGCCTTGGAATTTTCGCCGGCAGCGGCGTCGGCAAATCGACGTTGCTGGGAATGATCGCCAGCCGCGCGGACGCCGATGTCAACGTCATCGCGCTGATCGGCGAACGAGGCCGCGAAGTCCGCGAGTTCATGGAAAAAGACCTTGATGAAAACGGCCGCCGCAAATCGGTCGTCATTGTCGCCACCTCCAATCAACCCGCCATCACCCGCCTCAAAGGCGCGTTCATGGCGATGGCTATCGCCGAGCATTTTCGCGACACCGGCAAAAACGTTTTGCTGATGATGGATTCGGTCACTCGCTTTGCGATGGCGCAACGCGAGATCGGCCTGGCTGTCGGCGAACCGCCGGCCACCCGGGGCTATACGCCCTCGGTGTTTTCGCTGTTGCCGCAATTGCTGGAGCGCGCCGGCGCGGGAGAGGTCGGGTCGATCACCGGGCTTTTCACCGTGCTGGTCGAAGCCGACGATATGAACGACCCGATCGCCGACGCGGTTCGCTCCATTCTGGATGGTCATATTGTCTTGACACGCGAATTGGCGACCCAGAACCACTATCCGGCCATTGACGTCCTGGAAAGCGTCAGCCGTTTGACGCGCGACCTCACCACGCCCGAACAGCAGAAGCTCGCCGCGCGCGCGCGCGAATCGCTTGCGACCTACCGCAAGAACCAGGACTTGATCAACATCGGGGCCTACCCCTTGGGAACCAATCCGGCAATCGACCAAAGCATCCACGTCAATGAGCCCTTGAAGAAATTCCTGCGCCAGGCTGTCGGCGAGGGATTCACCCGCGCCCAAAGCTGGGCAACACTCGAGCAAACCATGTCCCTGCCGATGCCCGCCAAACCGGCCCAAACCGCGCGCCGCGCCTGACCTGACACATGAAAGCCTTTCATTTTACACTCGAAGCGGTGCGCACCCTGCGCCTCCGACAGGAAAACGACGCGCTGGAGCAATACGCCCGAGCCTTGACGGTGCGCCAGCAGGCGCTGGACGCCGTCGACGCCGTCCGCGAGCGGATCCAGGCGCATTGGGCGGAGATGCGGCGGCAATTCGCAGGCGGCTGCTGCGCCTCGAGGGCCTGTCAACTCAACGATCATTACAGCGCTCTTGATCGGCGCCAGCAGGAATGCGTCGCCGGCTTGCGCGCGGCCGAGCGCGGCGTCAACGCCGCCTCCCATGCCATGCTGCTGGCCCGCCAGCAGCGGGAAATTGTGGACACGCTCCGCAACAAGCAATTGTCCCGGCGCCAGCGCGTTGAAGCGCAGGAAGAGCAAAAAATAAGCGACGAATTCGCCGCGCGCCGCGGCGGACCCCGCCAATCCAACTATTCCACCCCATGACCCGATTGCTCACATCCAATTGGACCACCGCCCTCATCGGCGCCGTGGCCTACCTCATCGCCAGCGTCTTGTTTTGGAAGACTCCCGTCCCGCCGCCCCGCCACTCCTCCGGCCCCATCATCAATCTCATTGGCCCGTCCTGGGAATTCTCCAACCCCGAAGCCGATCAACTCGTCAACGAGTTGAAGACACAAAAGAAAGCTCTTGCGGCCCGCGAACAACAGCTCAACGAAATGGAAGTCCGCCTTCAGGCCGAGCGCGCCGAACTGAGCCAGGTCACACAATCGGTGCGCCTGCTCCAAACTGACTTCGACAAAGCAGTCGTCCACGTGCAGGCCGACGAGACGGCGAACCTCAAAAAGCTGTCCAAGGTCTACTCTGAAATGGCCCCGGAAAACGCCGCAAACGTTCTCGAGCAAATGGATGACCTCGCCATTGTCAAAATCATGATGTTCATGAAAGACGCCGAAACGGCCGGCGTGCTCGAAAGCCTCGCCAAAAAAGGCCAGGCCGACGCCAAACGCGCCGCCATGATTTCCGACCGGCTCCGCCTGGCCAATCCCCGCCCCAGCCCCGCCAAATGATCGCCGCGTTGCCCACCGCGCCGCCCGATCCCAAGGCGCCTGACGCCGGGAAGGCAGCGCCAGTCGCGGCATCCGGAAAATCATCCGGCGCCACACCGGCTGCGCCAACGTTGGATTTTTCCGCCCTGATCGCGCGCATCCTGAGCGGCGCGCCGGGGGAGACGCCAAAAACCGCCGGCAAAAAGGATGAAAAATCGGTCAAGTCCACAAAGGCCGGCAAGGCCGATCCATCGGCGGACACGGCTGCTGAGGAGACGGCGCCGCCCGTCGCGCTGCCGCTGGTTCTTGAGCCCGTCAAACTGGATTTCGGAAGCCGCCAGCGCCCCGATGCCGAAACGTCCGCGCCGCCAGACGCGATGAGCCCCGATTTGCCTGCGCCGCCAGCCGACGCCGTGAAGCCAAAGACGCCGCAGGCAACCGCCGCCCCTCTGAAATCGGTCCTGGAACCGGCGACGAAAGATCCGCCCAAAACAAGTGGCACGACCGCTGCTTCCAAGGGAAACGAAGTGAAACCCATGGCGCAACAGAACGAATTTGCCGAGGCGGCGACGCAAAAGTTGCCGATCTCGCCGTCTGCTCCCATTTCCAGCGACGCGCCGAAGGCGTCCGCCACGTCCCAAAGCGCCCCCACAACCGTCGCCACCTCTGGCGCGAGCGTGTCCGAGACGGCGACCATTTCCTCCGCGTCCGCCGTCAAAGCCGCGCCCACAGGCAAGGTGAGGTTGTCCGTCGATTTCCCGTCCCGCGAGAGCGCGCCGCAACCCATTTCATTAGTTGACAGCCCCAAAGGCCTTGCGCGCGCCCCCGCCCCCGCCGCGCCCGTGGCTGTCGCTCATCTCGCGCCCGTGGATCGCGTGGAGCAGTTGATCGCGCGGGAAGTTGTGACGTTTAAACAGACCGGCGCCGAGGAGGTGGGCGTTTCGCTCAAGATCGACGCCAACACGCAGTTGTTTCTGCAACTGAGTTATCGCGATGGCCAGACGCAGGCGGTGCTCCGCTGCGAAAAAGGCGACCTGCCCGCGTTGAGCGCGCATTTTGGCCAGTTGCAGGAATCGCTCGCCCGGCAGAACATTCAATTGCAACCCGCTTCCGGCGGAACAGGACTGGGCGGCGAAAACGCCTCCAGCCGCCGTCATCCATTCCAATCGTCAGCGCAGGACGGCGCCGCAACGCTCGAAGACGCCAGGCCGCCGCAGCCCGCGCGCAAACCGAAAACACGAACCTATACCCGGCAAGGCTGGGAAAGTTGGGCCTGATTATGGCAACGACCGCCACCACTCCATCTGTCAACAACCAAGCGCTTACGCAGGCCGACTTCCTGCAATTGCTGGTCACGCAAATGACCTCGCAGGATCCGTTGAACCCGCAGAGCGACACTGCATTTGCCGCGCAACTGGCGCAATTCACCGCGCTGCAAACCGCGCAAACCACGCAGCAGAATATTGCCGTGTTGCAGGCCAGCCAGCTCATCGGCAGCACCGTGGCGGCAAGCCCGGACGGCGGCGCAACAGTCGTCACCGGCGTTGTGGCGGGCGTTCAAATCAATTCCGGCGTGCCGTCCCTGATCGTCAATGGGAACGCCTACCCGCTTAATCAGATCCTGGACATCGCTCCAACGGCCGCCAATCCGGCGAGCCAATCCTCCAGCCAGTCCAGCCAGAACGCCAACGCAGCGTCGACAACTTCCACTCCCAGCAACCCGGCGCCCGTGATGGACACGGCGCCAACCGCCCCAAGCCCGTAGACCGAAACCTCAACTAAAACAAATATATGCTCGGATCTCTTTCAGCAGCCGTCAGCGGCCTCGATGTCTTCCAGCAAGACATGAATGTCATCGGCAACAACATCGCCAACATCAACACCTCCGGCTTCAAGGCCGCCCGCGTCGATCTGGCCAATTCCTTCAGCAACACGCTCCTGGCCGCCACCGCCCCCACCAGCCTGACCAGCGGCACCAACGCCATGCAGGTCGGCACCGGCGTCGCCATCGATTCCATTTCCAACAATTGGTCCCAGGGCACTCTCAGCTCGACCAATAACTCGAGCGACCTCGCCATCAACGGCAACGGCTTTTTCATGGTCAAAGATCCCGTCTCCGGCTCCTCGTATGTGACGCAGGTGGGCGCCTTCACGCTTGACAGCAAAGGCTACCTTGTCTCCTCCCAGGGCTATCGCGTCCAGGGTTATGCCGACAGTTCCCTCACCACTTTGGGCGACATCAAGGTCGACATGACAACCACGGGCGCCACTTCGTATGCGGTCAGCTCCCAGGGCGTCATCTCGATCAACGTCGCCGGCAACTCCGAAGTCGTCGGCCAGGTGCTCTTGCAGGACTTTCAAGATCCGTCGGCACTGGTCAGCATGGGCAGCAATCTTTACGCAAACACTCCCAACGCCGGCCCGCTCGCCGCTCCCACGGCCCCGGGCTCCAGCGGCATGGGCACAATCCAATCCGGCGCCTTGGAGCTGTCCAACGTCGATCTCTCAAACGAAATGGCCAACTTGATCACCGCCCAACGCGGTTTCGAGGCCAACTCAAAAATCGTCACCGCAAGCGATGAGATGATGCAGACGGTTGTCAACATGGTCCGTTAACCTGAACGTTTATGGCTGATATTCCCCTCGACTCCGGTAGAAACGGCGGACGCCAGGCGCCCGCCGAAGAAGCCAAGCCCGCCGCGGCCCCCGCGCCCGCTCCGGCCTCGGGTGGGATCAAAGCGTGGCTGCCGCTCATCATCACCATCCTTGCCATGCCCGCGCTCGCCTATGCGACGACGAAATTCGTGCTCGTGCCGCAGATGGAGAAATCGCTCGCCCAGGCCAGCGGCGGAACCAGCGCGACCCCCGCGGCCGCCGCCTCCGAAACCAAGGAAGGCGCCGTTGACCCCGCCAAGGCGAAGGTGAAAATCCCGATGAGCAAAATCCTCGTCAACGTCGCCGGCACGATGGGCACGCGCTACCTGATGTCGAGCATGACGCTTGTCGGCAACAGCGAAGAGCTGCGCGCCAAAGTTGAAGAAAACAAAGACCAGCTCATGGACCTGGCCACCAGCACGCTCAGCACCAAATCCATTTCCGACCTCGAAAAACCCGGCGCCCGCAATGTCATTCGCGCGGAGCTGATCACTGTTTTTAACAATGCCCTCGGCGGGCCATGGGTGACGGAGATTTACATCACCGAAATGGCTATCCAATAGCGATCCTATGCCCGAAGGCGGCGACTCATCCGAAACTCTCACGACCGCGCCGGAGCCGCCGCCAGCGGCGCCCGCAGCCGATGCTCCCGCTGCCGACGCGCCCAAAGCGCCCCAGGCGCAACCCGCCAGTCAAACCCTTCATTGGCGCGGCACCGCCCTGCTCTCGCAACGCCAACTGCGCAAGTTGCGCATGCACCTGGAGGAATTCGCCCAGACCCTCACGTCGCGTCTCTCCAGCTTCCTGCGCGTCGAAGTCATCGTAAAAATCGGCGAAATCCAAATCACTTTATTTCAGCGCCTCACCGCTTCGTGGACGGACACCTGCCACTTGGGCCTGTTCAAAACGGAGCCCTTGCGCGGCATCTCCGTTTTGCACGTGCCGATGCCGCTGGCGATGAGCCTGGTGGATCGCATGATGGGCGGGCCGGGAAAGGCGCCGGAAAACACCGACGCCGAGATGAGCGAAATCGAGAAGGCGCTGCTGGAACAACTCACGCAAATTGTGCTCGAAGAGTGGTGCGCCAATTGGGCAAGCGTCAAGGAACTCAAGCCCGCTCCCCTGGGCTCTGAAACCAGCGGTTCGTTTCTGCAAACCGCCTCGCCGCAAACCAACATGCTCACGCTCGGCTTGCGCGTGGTCATTGGCGAATTGGAACAGCCCGTCACACTGGCCGTCCCCTATCCGGCGATTGAACCCCTTATCCGCCAATTGACGGGCGAAAACGAATTGACAGCCGCCGCCGCCCCAACGCCCGCGCCTGTCCCCTCCGCCGTAAAGTGGAATCCCACTCTTGACGAAGTGAGAATTCCCGTGGTCGCCGAATGGCATGGCATGGAATTGTCCGCCCGCCAGATCCTCCACCTCCAACTTGGCGACGTGCTGCCCATCGACGCCGACCGCGCCGCAAAAGTCGTGCTGCGCATGGCTGATTTGCCGAAATTTCATGGCCGCCTCGGCGTTGTCGCCGACAAATGGGCGGTCGAACTGGGCCAACCTATCAAACATTGATTTATGGACGCGAAACCCAATCCTGCGCCAAACCTGGAAATGTTGCTTGACGTCCGCGTCAAGCTGACCATTGAGCTTGGCTCCTGCCAGATGGCCCTGCGCGAAGCGCTGCAACTGGCCCCCGGCTCCGTCGTCAAACTCGACCAGTCGACCACCGTTCCCGTGGCGCTCTACGCCAACCAAAAGCAAATCGCCCGCGGCGAAGTCGTCGTGGTCAACGACTGCTACGGCATCAAGATCACTGAGCTTCTCGGCGCATGACCAATCTGCCCGCCATTTCAAATCTGCCCAACGCCGCGCCTGACCTTGCGCCCTCCCTGGTCCGCGTCGCCGGCGCGCTGCTGCTGGTCGTCGGCCTTTTCCTCGCCGGCGCGTGGCTCTTTAAGAATTGGCGCCGCCTGCTCCATCAGACCGCCCGTGCGCCGAAGTTGAACATTTTGGAAGTCAAATCCCTGGGCCAGCGCCACGCCATTTACGTCGTCGGCTACGAGCAGCAGCGCCTCCTCATCGCCTCTTCCCCGGGCGGCGTCTCGCTCTTGAGCCATCTGCCCGCCGCCGGGGAAAAAGAAGGCGAACCGGCCGCCACGACCATCAACTTTGCCGCAGCGCTGCAAGACGCGCTGGGCCGCAAGTAATTTCATGACCAACGCCATCAACCTGAGCATCGGCCTCAACGGACTGGGCCAAAACGGCGACGTCGACGGCGCCATCAAGATCCTGGTGATCATGACGCTGCTGACGCTGGCGCCCTCAATCATCCTGCTGATGACGTGCTTCACGCGAATCGTAATCGTGCTTTCCTTTGTGCGCTCGGCGCTCTCGCTGCAAGGCGCGCCGTCGAACCAGATCATCATCGGGCTTTCCTTGTTCTTGACATTTTTCATCATGTCGCCTGTGTGGGAGCGAATCGACCATGAGGCGCTGGAGCCTTACCGCGCCAAACAAATCACCGGCCAGGAGGCCCTCGACCGCGCCGCCATTCCCATGCGCTCGTTCATGCTCAAGCAAACGCGCCCCAAGGACGTGGAGCTTTTTGCGACCATGGCGCGCCTGGGCCCGATGTCCGCGTCGGATTTGCCGCTCAAGGTCGTGATTCCCGCGTTCATCATCAGCGAGCTGCGCACCGCCTTTCAGATGGGCTTCCTGCTGTTCCTGCCGTTCATTTTGATTGACGTCATTGTCGCGACCGTCCTCATGAGCATGGGCATGATGATGATGCCGCCCATGACCATATCGTTGCCGCTGAAGATCCTTTTGTTTGTGCTCGTTGACGGCTGGCATTTGGTTGTCAGCTCCATCGTCCAAAGTTTTGCCACGTGATATGAATCCTGAACTTGCCACCGATTTGCTTAAAAACCTCATGACCCAGGCGGTCACTTTGGCCGCGCCCATTTTGATCACCGCGATGGTCATCGGGCTCATGGTCAGCCTCTTTCAATCCGTCACCTCCATTCAGGAGCAGACGCTCACATTTGTGCCCAAGGCGCTGGCGGTCATTTCCGTGCTGATCCTGCTCATGCCGTGGATCCTTCGCACGCTCATCGAATACGCCACCGCCATGATCGGCAAAATGCCCCAAATGGCCTCCTAACATGTCGAATGCCCGAGCCCCAATGACGAGTGAATTCCCAAATGGCCGTCTGATGAACGCGACCGCTCGCTCGCGATCGCCCGTCAGCGGTCACGAATTATTCGTTCATTGGGGCTCGGACATTCCTTCGCCATAAGGCGGCCATGCCCGACGAAATCACAAATTGGCTGATGGTCTTTCTCAGGGCCAGCGCCATGCTGTCAATCTTCCCGATCTTCTCCGCGGCCAATTTTCCCGTCCAGTTGCGCCTGGCTTTGGGCGCCTTGCTCTCGGTCCTCGTGGCGGCCACGCTGCCCAGCCCGCCCCTGGCTCCGGATATTTGGGGGCTCGTCGGACAAATGGCGTGGGAAGTGGGCGCCGGCCTGATCCTCGGTTTCGCAACCAAAATGGTTTTTTACATGCTGGAAATCGCCGGCTCGATCATCAGCATTGAAATGGGGCTGGCCATGCCCGCGGGCGTGTTGCCGACGATGGAAAATCCCAGCCAGGCGCCGGGCGCCGTCCTGTATTACCTGGGAGCGATGCTGTGGCTTGGCCTGGACATGCATCATTGGATGTTGGTTGCCTTTCAAAAAACCTACCAATACCTGCCCATCGGCTCCGCGCATTTCTCCGGCCCCGTGTTGACAGACATGGTCACGCGCACCAGCCAGCTTTTCTACGTCGCCCTCCAATTGGCCGCCCCTCTGATGGCTGTGTCGTTCATCATTTTGATGGTCTTCTCCGCAGTGGGACGCGCCGTGCCGCAAATGAATGTGTTCTCGGAGAGCCTTTCCATTCGGCCGCTGGTGGGCCTTAGCGTGTTCGGCCTTTGCCTTCAATTGATGTCCCAGCACATCATCAATTACATGCGCCGCCTGCCCGAGGACATGCTCCACGTGGCGCAACTTCTCAAGGGATGATATGGCCGAGAGCGTTGGCGAAAAGTCAGAGCAGGCCAGTCCAAAGAAGCTGGAGGAGGCGTTTAAGAAAGGGCAGATCGCCCGCAGCCCGGAGGTGCAAACCGTCTTTGTCATGGCCGCGGCGTTGACCGCCCTGTCGTTTTCAGGCGGGGACATCTGGAAGACGCTCCGGGACACCATGGCCACCACGCTGGCCCATTTGCATGACACGCCTGTCTCGCAAATGGGCCAGCGTG